>JGI12140J13697_1027784_pt1 | contig 12715 bp, 11 predicted proteins | sample ElkSlonscriptome_5_FD_13697 | JGI IMG/M metagenome (IMG submission 13697) | reverse complement strand
GAAAATCGCACACTCATCTCACAATTGCTGTAACCCTTGGAAATTCGTAGATAATTCCGGAAAAGGAGTCAAAAATGAGCAATTATGACGTTTTGTTGAGATGAAGGCATGATTGAAAAAATTAAACCGTTCTGGGTAAAAGAATAGTTTAAATTATCACAGCTTGACAAATTTAGCCGAAACGACATTTGACTAAACTAAAGATAATATCAGTAGCGAAGGATACAGAAAGAGCAAAGCGGTATGTCGTGAATCGTGGTTATCAAAAGAAGTGCGATCAGCTTGTAGTAGGGAACCTTAGCCCTAGAAGAACCCGCAGCCAGGTGAAATGCCGTAGTGGAGAGTTGTTGTCCTCACTCCATACCTGGTTTTGAGGGAATACTTGACACTTCACCTACAGCTTAAAGCTAGACTAGAGGATAAAGATAAAGCAGTTAATCGATGATTCTTTGGCTTAAATCAAGCTCAATAACAACTCGGTGAGGTTTCAACACGAATGGTAGACTCTAAGAAACAATACAACTTTCATGGCGATGTTGGTAGTGTTGAAAGTCATGGTCATATCATCAGCTCTGGTAAGTCCAACACGATTAACAGTGGGGCGGGTGAGGTTAAAGGCGATTATAAAAATCTTCAGCACTTTAACAACTATGCACCAGAGCAAAAGCAAACACTAGCCCAAGCCGCCGCCGAAATTCAGCAGCTACTGGAACAGCTTAAGCAAACCTATCCGAATGCTACTGAAACTGAAAGACAAAGTGCTTTAGTGGTAACGCTGCAACAAGAAATTAAGCACAATCCGACATTCAGAACCCGACTCCGTAATGCCCTGAAAGAAGGTGGTATTGAAGCGCTAAAAGTGTTGTTTGCTCCTATTGGTATTCCTATTGAAATGGTTAGGGGGTGGGTTGAAGCTGAAGCGGATTCCTCTGCTGAAACGGCTAAAAAAGGATATAGCGTTGACGATTGAATCAGGCGCAGGTCAGTGAATTGGGCGCAGGTCAGTGCGTCCCTACGGTTTCTCTGACGTTTCACGGCATATTGTTTTGAGTGATAGAGTGTAGGGGCGGGTTTGACAACTATCCTTTCTGGATTAACCCAGATGCGACTAAACCCGCCCTGACCCAATGCAATAGTTTTTACCTTTAGCAACGCTTATCGGACAGGGTTTCGAGATGTCTTGTGAAAAGTGAGTAGGGTTTCTGGGCGTAATGAGTGAGCATGAAAGCCAGATAAAACAATACACCTTTGGTGACGATGTTGGCAGTGTTGATAATCAAGGTCATATCGGTAGTTCCGGTGATCAAAACACAATTGGTACGGCGGTTGGTGAGGTTCATGGGAATCAAAACAGCTTCCAGAATTATGGGACTGTTAATTTTGGCACTAAACCTAAATGGGTAGGCAAACCCTTCCAGGCTCCCCCATTACCCCCCAACTTTGTCGAGCGCTCCCAACCGCGTCGGGACGTGAAAAAATTACTCCTAGAAACAGCAGAAACCACACCCGGAACGTTAGTCGTGAGTGCTATCTATGGACTGGGTGGGATTGGCAAATCCGTCTTAGCCACAGCACTGGCTCATGACCCCGATATTCATCAACGCTTTGCCGATGGGATACTCTGGGTAACACTGGGTCAACAACCGGATATCCTCTCATTTCTGGCAACTTGGATTCACGCATTAGGAGACTTTGACTATAAACCCACCACTCCCCAAGCCGCTTCGACGCATCTGAGAACCCTACTTTATGACAAACGTAGTTTATTGGTTGTCGATGATGCTTGGAAATCAGAAGATGTCGAACCGTTCCAGGTGGGGGGGTCAAACTGTCGGGTTTTAGTCACCACCCGTGAAGCTCCCGTGCGGGGAGCCATTCGCTATGACTTGGACATGATGAATCCAGCCGAGGCGCTGGAGTTGTTGAATAAATGTAGACCTCTAATGCCGATGTCCGAGCAGGAGCAGAAACAAGCTCTAGACTTGGCAGAGGCGTTAGGGTATCTGCCATTAGCTTTAGAACTGGCGGCGGCTCAAATCGCTGAGGGTGTGGAGTGGTGGGAATTATTAGAGGACTTCCAGGCTGAAGTTGCACGACTAGAGACATTAGATGATAGTGCTGCTGGGAGTGCCAGTTGTGAAGAAACTCGTAAGCGTCTGAGCTTAAACGCATCATTTAATTTGAGTTTACGGCAGTTATCTCCCGAACAATTACAACAGTTTGCTTGGTTAGGCGTTTTACCCGAAGATGTTTCTATTGGACAGCAGACAGCCGCCGTTCTCTGGCAAGTGAAACCGCGACAAGCTGGGGCGATTCTGCGAACGCTGCGTTCTAAAGCACTCCTGTTATCTGGAGCGGTGCAACCGGGAGAGAAGCCAAAATATCGAATTCATGATTTAATGCATGACCGAGCTAAAGAGTTATTAACCGATAGTGTTAACCCGGTTTATGCTGAGGAATTACCAGGACTGGGATTAAGATTAAAAGAGGCTCATGCGACGTTTCTAGAGCGTTACCGTGCCAAGACTGAAAATGGACAATGGTACACATTATCGAATGATGGTTATATTCATAACTATTTGAGTTGGCATTTAGAGAAAGCAGGTCAATCCCAAGAATTACATCAACTTTTACAAGCCTCAACACCTCAAGGACGTAATGCGTGGTATGAAGCGTGCGACAGACTGGGAAAACTGGGAAACTTTGTCACCGATGTGGCACGAGCTTGGCGATTAGCGGAACAGATGTATGAGGAGAAACCATCAGAATCCATTGGACTCCAGTGTCGCTATGCCTTGATTATTGCCTCTCTTAATTCTTTAGCAAACAATATCCCGGCTGAATTAATAGCAGCGTTGGTGGAGAAGCAGATATGGACTCCAGAACAGGGTTTAGCTTATGCTCAACAGAAACAAGATCCCATGAATCGAGCAGAAGCTCTGGGTAAAATTGCACCCCATCTACCTGATACTTTACTACCTCAAGCGCTAGAAGCAGCGCTGGCTATAGCAGATGAGAATTTCCGCGTATTAGCTCTGAGTGATATTTTTCTCCATTTACCAGAAAATCTACGTCTCAAAGTGCTAGCAGCATTACTGGCAATACAAAATGAGCAGAACCAGGCATTTGTTCTAAGTAGGATTACCCCCTATTTACCTGAAAATCTACTTGATAAAGCTCTAGAAGTATCACTAGCAATAAACAATGAGCAGAACCGAGCATTTGCTCTGAGTCAGATGATCCCTCATTTACCCAAAAATCTACTTGCCAAAGTCCTAGAAGCCTCACACGCGATGCAAGATGAGAGAAACCGGTTTGGCATTCTGAGTCAGATTGCCCCTTATTGTCCCAAAATTTTACCCGAATCTCTAGAAGCAGCACTGGCAATACAAGATGAGCAGAACCGAGCATTTGCTCTGAGTCAGATTGCCCCTCATTTACCTGAAAGTCTACCCAAAGCCCTAGAAGCAGCACTAGCAATACAAGATGAGCAGAACCGAGCATTAGCTCTTTCTAGGATTGCCCCCCATTTACCTGAAAGTCTATTTTCCAAAGCCCTAGAAGCAGCACTGGCTATACAAGATGAGAGGAATCGGCCATTAGCTCTGAGTCAGATACCCCCTCGTTTACCAGAAAATCTACTTGCCAAAGCCCTAGAAGCATCAATAGCAATACAAGATGAGTATTTCCGCGTATCAGCTCTGAGTCAGATTGCCCCCCATTTACCAAAAAGTCTACTTGCCAAAGCTCTAAAAGCGGCATTGGCAATACAAGGTGAGGGACACCGCGTATCGGCTCTTTCTAGGATTGCCCCCCATTTACCTGAAAGTCTACCCAAAGCTCTAGAAGCAGCACTAGCTATACCATATGAGCATAACCGAGTATCAGCTCTGAGTCAGATTGCCCCTCATTTACCAAAAAATCTACTTGCCAAAGCTCTAAAAGCGTCACGCGCAATACAAGATGAGCTTAACCGCGCATTAGCTCTTTCTAGGATTGCCCTCCATTTACCTGAAAGTCTATTTCCCGAAGCGCTAGAAGCAGCACTGGCTATACCAGATCAGCCTAACCGTGCATTAGCTCTTTCTAGGATTACCCCTCATTTACCAAAAAATCTACTTGCCGAAGCGCTAGAAGCGTCACGCGCAATACAAGATGAGCCTAACCGCGCATTAGCTCTTTCTGGGATTGCCCTCCATTTACCTGAAAGTCTATTTCCCGAAGCGCTAGAAGCAACACTGGCTATACCAGATCAGCCTAACCGTGCATTAGCTCTTTCTAGGATTGCCCCTCATTTACCTGAAAGTCTATTTCCCGAAGCGCTAGAAGCAACACTGGCTATACCAGATCAGCCTAACCGTGCATTAGCTCTTTCTAGGATTGCCCCTCATTTACCTGAAAGTCTACTTGCCAAAGCCTTAGAAGCAGCACTGGCTATATCAGGTGGGTTTTTCCCCGGATTAGATCTTTGTAGGATTGCCCCTCATTTACCTGAAAATCTACTGCCCAAAGCGCTAGAAGCAGCACGGGTTATACCAGATGAATATTTCCGCATATCAGCTCTGATTAAGATTGCCTCTCGTTTGCCAAAAATTTTACCCGAAGCGCTAGAAGCTGCACGGGTTATAGATGAGTATCACCGGGCATCAGCTCTCTCGGAAATTGCCCCCCATTTCCCTGAAATTCTACCTGAAGCGCTAGAAGCTGCATGGGCTATACCAGATGAGAGACACCGCGCCCAGGTTCTCTCAGAAATTGTACCCCATTTCCCTGAAATTCTACCTGAAGCGCTAGAAGCTGCACGGACTATACCAGATGCATATTACCGTGCCGAGGCTCTCAGTAGATTACTACCAAACCTTAAACCCTCCTATTTTGACTTTTCCTTATGGAAAGAGAGCCTTGACGTTTTAGCTTACCGTATTCGTAGAAACCTACTAGAAGATATCTCAGCATTAAGTCCTGTGATCATCGCTCTCGGTGGGAAAGAAGCATTAGCCGCAACAGCTCGTGCGATTCAGGAGGTTGGGCGACAGTGGAAGTAAAGCCATTTTCTTACCAAGCTAGAACTCAGATTAGGGATGTGATTGGCTGGGTTGAGGTGAGATTTGCGATCGCGTCTCGCCTGTTTCCCCTAGAACTTTTAGGCGACTGCTCATGAAAAGAGCGATCGCACTCCCTCCCAAACCCGCAAAACCCCCAACCCGACAACGTTTCAGGTTTCGGTTAAAGTAGCGGGTAAGCCTGTATTCGGGGAATGCGAGTTCCGGTTTCATTAGTTTTAAATTTAGTGGCAAATGGTAAAACAGTGGGGGAAATAATCGAAGATTATCCCTATTTGGAACCCGAAGATATTCAACAGTCATTGCTGTCTGCTGCATGGTTAGCGCGAGAGCAGGTTTAAGTTTTACTAACTCGCCTCAGCTAAAGAACGAACAGTGAGGATTTCATTATTTTTCAAGGCTTGAACTGCTCCCATCGGCACAGCAATTACATTAATCGATTCACCCACAGCATTGAAAACTTCCAAAATATAGCCATCTTCGCCACCGCTAGGGTGAGGCACATAATCAATCAGAGTGAGAACATCGCCTTTTTGCAGGTGATGTTCTGGTAGGTTGCGAGATAGGACAACGCGCTGGTAAAGTTCAAGCATTTCTAGTGTCACTCCTTGTTGGGAATTAAAGTAATAAACTGGAATTGGTTATCAATTTTACGGTTCAGCCAGACTGTGATTACTTCCAAGTTTGTGTTATTGACACCCATGAGTTGACCTTTGACACGGTAGAACGTCCCATATTCATTGCTTCTATCTTCTACCGCTTCTACTGTATCGGCAAGTTGACGAATGGCGGATTTTAATTGGTCGGGATTATCCCGTGTAAATCCCGCCTGTGCCAAAAAGTTTGATTTATCGTCTTGTTCTCTCTTGACTAGGAGATAGCGAGTTAATTTAGTATCAGGAATGATGGCATCATCAGGGATTTTCATGTTTTGCCGACTCTTTGTTGTGCCAGTTCGGAGAGAGTTGTCATTCTTCGGTTGTGCCACCTCCTCTTTTGCCGAGGGAGCAGGAGGAGAGCGATCGCACTCCCTCCCCATATCCGCAAAACCCCCAATCCGACAGCCGTTCAGGTCTAGGTAATCGGATAGCGATTTCCCGTTCATCGGTTAAGGACAACCTGCGATCGCGTAGTTTGTAGTCAGCGCTGTCTTCGCTTCTGGCACGCTCCTTAAACGGAATATCGCCTAAAGCTCAAGTAAGAATCGAGCTTGCTGAGTAGCTATTTGAACCCGTTTTAACGGGTTTAAGCTTTTAGCCCCAACTTTAGTTGAGGGCTTAATTCAGTGCCATTCTACCTAGGATAGATGACAATAGCTGACATTCCGTCTCGCTTGCGGTTTAATTGTCAGATTGACGCTCTCCCTCCTAGAATAAGGGAGATTCTATGGAAATTTCGTTCCATATATCCCGGTAAACGGGTTCCCAGGCACACGATATTCGCCATCTAGGGCATCGTGTTATCTCCTAACACCCTGTCGATTCAGGGCTGGGCGTTTCAAACCTTTGCGGTTTGGGTTCCGCCGAGTCCCGGCGTACCTGATAAGTTGACTTCGACTTTGCAGCCGCAAGCCAACTGCATTTTATCATACTATCCTGGGGTGTTTATCCGGATAAAAGCCGTCCTAGAAGGACGGGGCTTCAGACCCTTTATTTCCGGTGAACGCTGTAAAAATTAATACAGTTGTCGCTCCACCCATGCTGAACGTAGAAAGAATCGGTTTAGCCCTTGGAAGTCAGCAGGAGGATAGGTCAAACCCAGAGGGGAAAGGGAAACTATGAATAGCAATCCATCCAATCCTTCGGCAAATGGTGGTAAAACAATAAATATTGCTGATATCTTGGCACTTCCGGAACGTCAACGGCAAATTGTGCTATTTATCCGCCGAGAGGAAGGGCATACCCTACCTGAAATCGCTGATCACCTGAATGAAGAGGAACAGGCGATCGCAATAGAACTAGATGAGTTAGTTCAAGAGGGTTTTGTCCGAGAAATGGAAGTCGAAGGTATTCCCCGTTACTACCGCAGCGAAATGAGACGACAAGGTAGCCCGTTTTCCGAGATGATTCAGCAAGCGCTGACACCGGGAAAACCTCTGTCCATGATTGTGAATCCCTCTGGGGATGCGCCAATTACACCCGGTTCGACATTTGAGTTGTGCGTCACCATTACCAATGAGGGGAATCAAAGTGCCTTAATCGACATTTATATTGATGAAACCTCCCAATTCCTACACCAGTGGTGTATTTCCCCTTATGAACGTCTGGCGTTAGGGCGGGGACAAAGTAGTGAGGTGGTGTTCCAGATTCCGATACCACTGGATGCGACACCGGGTACCTATAATTATCTGCTGATGGTTGATGCCCAGCAGCATTACCCGGAAGATACACCCATTCAGCATCAAGCACGGCTGCAAGTCTTACCTTTTGTCCAAGAAGCCATTCGGGTAAATGATCCCACCTTCTCCCTACTCCCGATCACAAGTTCCGCTGTTCCGGCGGTGGTTCAACCGGGAGAACCTTTAGAGGTTCAGGTTCTGGTTCACAACCGATCGGATCGCGTGGATCGATTTCGCTTAACCTGTCCCGATTTAGCCCCGATTTGGTATAGGGTGATTTATCCCGAAGGCTATACCGACACCGGAGTGGTGCGGGTGATGGATGGCTTGGAGTTGAATCCGGGTGAAAAGGGTCTAATCCAGCTCATTATCACCCCACCTATAGATACTTGGGCGAGTATCTATTCCCCCACGGTGCGTCTTTATTCCCTGAATAATCCCGACTTGGTGCTACTGGATGCGATTTACCTCCAGGTAATGCCGATTTACCTGTTAACTGTCGAGTTAGTCACCCTAGTCGGTAAAGTCAGCCATCAGTCCGGTGTTTTCGAGTTACAACTGTATAACGGCGGCAATATTACCCGCGACATTGCCCTGAGAGCCAAAAGTGCCGATGGTGATGATCTTTGCACCTATACCCTGATACCCACCCAAGTGCGTCTCCCCCCTGGCGGGTACGCGATCGCGAATTTAGAGGTGCAACCCAGCCAGAAATGGTGGCGTAGACCCTTCTATGGACGAGTTTTAAACTTTGTTATTGAAATTGAAGACCTACAACAGTTTCCCTTACTTAACAATCGCTTCCAAGGCACTTTAATTTGGGAAGGGCGTCCGTGGTGGCAATTTTTATTAGTTATTTTAGGTATAGTCGGACTGATTGGTGCATTAATCTTCCTGCTGTGGTTTCTCTTTTTTAGACCCAAACCCCGCCCAGAAATTATCGAATTTGCTCCAGCAGGCAAAAATTACTCGGCGGCTGATCAGGAAAATGTGCGCCTGAATTGGGAGATTACCAACCCCAAACGCATCCAAACCCTAAAAATACAAGGCGTATCGCCAGAGGGAGTCGTCACCAGTGGTCCAATTGCCTACAATTTTAGCCAGGGGATTCCCAATGAGTTAGAGCGTTTCTGCACAACCGATGAGATTCTCAAGTGTCAGAACGTGCCAACTGATGCTCGCGAACCGGGGGATTATGTGTTTGAACTGACTATGATTCCCCAAGGAAAAAAAAGGGGGGAATTAGAGGAACTCCAAACGAATACAGTCAAAATTACACCGTTTCCGATTCCTGAGATTGAAGAATTTGCCTCAACTCAACCCGTCTATCAAGAAGTCATTCAGCCCAACCCAGAAGCAGCAGACCAAGAAGCTAGTCCAACGGCTACTGATACTAACTCACCTGACGAGCAGCCGCAACCGGAAGACCTAGGTATTTTACTGAATTGGAAAATTAGTCACCCCGAACAAATCAGACTCTTAAAACTGGTGGGTCGCAATCCTGAAGGAATTGTCACCTTTCCCATGCAATCAATTGATTTTAGCCAAGGAATTCCTCAACCCCTCCAAGACTCCTGTGAAATACAAGATGAGGCATTAGTTTGCCTGAATCTTGCCACAGGTGTGCGCCAACCGGGAACCTATATTTTTGAATTAATTGTGGTTCCCCAACAAGGAGAACCCGAAGAATTACCTGCTCAAAAAAGTGATCCGATTAAAATTGAAGCCCAACCTGTTCCCTTTGATATTGTTGAGTTTACAGTTGGTGGTGTAGAAACCCTCACTCGTCCTAAGTTTGTGATACCAATTTCTGGAAATCAAGCGATACCTGTACCTTTGTCCTGGAAAGTTGAGGGGGGTAGAGATCTCAAAGTTGAACTTCTACCTGCACCCGGTACTGTACCACCCGAAGGCACTTTGCCTTATGAACTTAGTCCAGAAGCAGGTACGGAAACAATTACCTTGCAAGTCACCAATGAAGCTGGAGAACAAAAAAGCCGTTCAGTCACCATTGAAACCATCCAACCGCCGCCTCCAGAACCTGTGGAAATGACTCCCTTATCTCCACCAGGAGACACAGCGAATGGATTACCCACGTTTGAGCCTCCACCTCCACCCCAAGACACTTCTGCTGCACAAACGCAGACACCCCCCTCACCGTCACCCTCACCGTCACCCTCACCGGGGACTTCACCATCTGGAACAGAACCAACACCGCTACCCCTACCACCCGGCGGTTCACCTCCGCTTCCTCCAGGTGCAGATTCTCCGCCACCTGCTGAACTTCCACCTAAGTTTAGGTAAGCTGTAATGCATTTAAATTGGGTATTAGTAGCGAGCAAGATGCTCGCACTACCGTTCACTTTAATACCACCAACTTAGAAATCTGTATTAGCTCGCCTAAAAGCTTCTCTTTGCCTGAGTTTATCAGCATAAGCCTTGAGGATTTTATGATTATCCAGCATTCCTAATTGAAGTGCCCACATCAGAACGCCTCCAGTCACAATATCCGCTGTCGTGAATTGATTTTCGACCAGAAAATCTTGACCCTCAAGCGCGGCTGTTAACGGTTCAGAGACTTGGGTAAACCAAGCTAAAGTGTCATCCATCGAGAGTTCTGAACGTTTTTTCAGTGGCGATATCTTTTCAGGCAAATCCGGTAGCGCCTGAAATATATAATGCTCCACAGGTGGCTCTAATGTCACCATCGCATAAAAAAGCCACTGATAATAATACGCTCGTGCTGATGTCCCTGGGGCTGGAATTAATCCTTTATCTGAGTATTTGTCAGTCAGATAAGCACAAATCGCCGCCGACTCAAAAATGCTTACATCTTCATCCACTAGAACTGGAACTTTGCCGTGGGGATGTAACTTTTGATACTCTTGTTTGTCCGTTTGAGTGATATCTACCCGCACTAACTCGTAGGGAATACCCATTTCTTCTAGACACCACCGAGGACGCATGGCGCGTGTTTTCGGAAAGTAATAGAGTTTCATCAGACCCCCTCAATTTTTAATCCCTACAGAGCGATCGCGTACCTTATCATAACTTTTTGACAGTTGTTTTGTGCAACTGTACCCGAAATTGCGAATACACTCAGAGCCTGTACCCAAGCCAAATGCGATCGCCCCTAGGAATATGACTTTATGATGACAATACTTCGTCTAGAATTACTACAGGTAAATCAGGTATGATCCGTAGCCTTTGATCATTCGTTAAAAACTGGTTACATCCTGAAGTAATAGCTGTTGCTATATGAATGGCATCTGGTGTTCTCAGTGAAGGTGTAACTGCCCGGAGTCTGGCAGCTTTTTCTAGGATGAGTTGATTGATAGGCAGCAATTGTATTTGAGGTGATCGCAGCAATCGCTTGTAGGCATCGGTCAAAAAAGTATCGGAGTTTCGGATTGGTATAACCAATACCTCCATGAACGTTAGTTCACTGGTTAAGACTTCCAGGTTTCCAGCTTGAACTTTTGCCCAGAGATCAGCCAACAATGAACCATAAACCGGAGCTTGTTCAACGGCATAAATCACAACAACCGTGTCAATATATATTCTAGAAGAGTCAGGCAAGTTTAGCTGTCCCATGTATCTCTTTCCGCTTGCAAATCTCGATTAATTTCTTCGAGGTTTCGACTAGAGGGGCGCTGAGAGTGGATTTCTGCCAATATTTCCAGAATCGATTGCTCCGTCGCTCGGGTTGGCTTTTCTGGCAACAGAAGAATTACTTCAATGGTGTTCCCGACTGTATTTAATGCGGTATCAGGGGGTAAGTCAATTTCGATTTTATTGCCGGGTAAAACTTTAGCTTCAATTCGCAAGGCTGATTGCATTATAGGATTCATTTCTTAAGTTTCATCTAAACTATTTAAAGTTTGTTATTTTCCACAATTTCTGGCAAGCCTACGCTATACCCCAAGGGGTTAGCGTAGGTAGTTGACTATCTATAGATTACTCTGAGTATAGATACTGATAATTGGCTCGGTCTACTGACCTTCATTGTATTACAAAACAATGTGCTTCAATATTTAGGGCTTCTGGTTTCAATATTCACGTAGGGACACGGCATTGCCGTGCCTTATTTTTGACATTGCTATTGCCTGGGAACGTAACGGATGAGCATCCGCATAAGTTTACCAGGAACGGGCGCAGGCATCAGGGGACTCCATTCACTGATTTGGGCGAAGTGGTGGGCGTACAGACTGTGGATGATGTTGGTAATCCCATTGCTGGAACCGATGACTAAGATTTGTACAGGTTCGCGTTCGGGGTTGGGTGAAGTGGTTGAGATTTCTTGGGGATCTGGGAGAAAGTCTTTAGACATGAGGATTTACCTTCTATGGTTACTATGACACCGATTGGACTACATCCAGTGTAGCGCAACGTATGCCAATCGGTGTCATTTACGGTTGAATCCACATCTGACACAATTTTGGGCATGGGAAGAGCAGGAAAAGCCCTCAAGCAGGTGTTAGAGACTTACAGTATCAGCCAGAACCAAGTGGCGGTGAAGATGGGGATTGGACGTTCTAATATTTATCGCTGGGTACATGAAGTGAGAGATCCCGGCGCTGAGATGGTGATTCAACTCAGAGATGCGCTGCATCAGATTAATCCGACGGCGGCGGAAGAGTTTGTGCAGTTATATTTAGGTCATCCCCCTGGGGATGGCGATGAGGAGTAGTAGCAACAAGCTAAGTTGTAGGGGTGGGTTGTACCGCTATTGGGGATTGAAATCCGCTAATTGAATAAACCCGCCCTGAGAAGGTGTGTTGCTATAAAACTTTTGGTGTTGGTTCAATCTGAAGTGATTTATTGGTAGTTAGGATAGGGATAGAGTTTTAGACAACTCTACGAAGGAGACGACAGGGATGGGTGATGAATAAATGTGTGGCGTGGCTAACTCATAGTCTGTGACAATAAGTGGCTCAATGCTCCAATCCGTCGAAGAGTCTAATTCCAACCACCTCACAACGTCATGTAAATGATCGCGCACCCAATCAACTCGTTCTTGATGATGCTCAACAGCGGATTTTTCTCTGCCTTTCCCTTTTCGCTTTTGTCTTCCTAGAAACAACTGATCTAACTCATTCTTCATTTCGTGAGGTGCGCGAGCAAGAGCAAAGTTTTTGCATTCGATGTTCCGCCACTTCTTGCACAATTGCTTCGTGCCGAACAACCAAATGCTCTAAAAGCTTCTCAGGATTTAGTGATGCTACCAATTTTTGTAATTCTTGGTAGAAGAAACCCACGGTTTTCTGAAGAACGGCAGTTCTTTGGCTATCATCAATAGAACCTTCCTTCAACT
>JGI12140J13697_1026715_pt1 | contig 12715 bp, 11 predicted proteins | sample ElkSlonscriptome_5_FD_13697 | JGI IMG/M metagenome (IMG submission 13697) | reverse complement strand
TAGCGAGCAAGATGCTCAATATAGCGAGCAAGATGCTCAATATAGCGAGCAAGATGCTCAATATAGCGAGCAAGATGCTCAATATAGCGAGCAAGATGCTCGCACTACGGCAAGGATGAGAGCCATTATTGACATTAAGGTTTAAATGCCGAACAGCTTACTGACACTTTGGTGAAGATAAGGCAGATGGCAGAAGGCTCCAGGGTATAAGGTAAAGTGAAGAGTTGCAAGGTAGAAGGAAATAATGACGGTTTCGGTGGATTTGATGTCAGACAAAGAACTACGCTTCGAGATAAAAAATTAGCGTCAAACGATGACTCTCACCTCTAAGCTATTAAGGTGTGAGAGTTTTCCTTTTATCCAGTTTTGTTAGCTGAGGAAGCATCTGGAGATGGGCAAGTCCGCGCTATACTCACAGAGTTAGCCTGGGCAGGATTTCACAAACCATGTCTACCGGATCTTACGAGAAAAGTAATTGGGCTTGGCAGTTTCAGCAGTGGCAAAAACAAGTGGGAGAATGGTGGGAACTCCAATTATCCCGATTTTCTCCGGATTTTCCAGGGGGTTCCGGTTGGTCTTTACCCGCTTGGTTAAGTTCGCCAGTTCTGTTCTTTATTGCTAGGGTAATCTTTTGGGTACTGATTGCTTTGCTGGTATGCTGGATTGTTCTACAACTCATGCGACGGTTTTCTCCTTATGTTTATTCGTGGAGAAACCAACTGGATCAGCAATCTGAGAAACTTACAACCACGCCAGATAGAACCTTATCCGTTGCTGATTGGTTGGCGCGATCGCACAACGCCCAAACTCAAGGTAACTATCGTGACGCCTGCTTGTGCCTGTATCGAGCTATGCTACAACAGTTACATGATAGTGGACATGTTCCCCAACAACCCAGTCGCACGGATGGGGAATATCTGCATTTAGTCCAACAGTTCCCTCACAAAAGAGCCTATCAACGCTTGCTGATGACTCATCAACAGCTTTGTTTCAGTCAGACTCCAGCCTCGCGATCGCTGTTTGAGGAGTGTCAGCAAGCCTATCAACAAATCAATCAAGGGTGATGAAGGTTTCCAAACGACGGTTAGGGGTATTGAGTGCGATCGCGATCGCGGTTCTAATCCTGATTACTCTAGTCGCCGCACCAGCTAGCAATAAACTCAATAGTGGCTCAACCTATAACCGCGCCCCCGATGGCTACGGGGCTTGGTATACATTTATGGCAGAACGGGGAACTCCCCTCCAGCGCTGGCAAAAACCCTTGAGTGGATTCGGCGATCGCCAAGATGTCACCTTGTTGCGCGTTCACAGCCGTTTAGTTCCAAATCAATTAGATACTCAAGAGAGAGACTGGGTTAAAAAGGGTAATACCCTAGTTATCGTAGGTGTTCACCAACCCGTAACCGAAGCCGCATTTAGCACCCGACAAGATAGTCCAGTTGGCAACGTTAAGATTGACACCAGGCGGCGACATAAGTCCAGCAATGACACCATTTTCGGTGATGAATTTGGCGCGATTATATGGCAACAGCAACGCGGAAAAGGACAGGTTGTTTTCGTCACCACTCCCCATTTCGCTGCCAATGCGTATCAAGATTTTCCAGCCAATTATGAACTCTTAGCTAAACTGGTAACCCAGGAAAACCTAGGCGATAAAATTAGACATGAAACGATTAACTCATCTGCTAACGCCAATCAACTATGGGTCGATGAATACATTCATGGTTACAAAGACAAAGAAGCAATAGAACGCGAAGTTGGCGAAAATGCAATCAGTTATTTAATCAAAACCCCCTTATTTCCCCTGCTAATCCAAGGCATTGTTATCCTACTCGTGGCAATTTGGGCGGCTAATCGTCGTTTTGGACAACCTGTCACCCTATCCGCCCCAGTGGTGGATAATAGTGAAGCGTACATTCGGGCGCTAGCTGGTGTCTTACTCAAAGCGGGGAGTCATGACTTTATCGTAGATAGGGTTGGCAAAGCAGAACAGCGACAACTCCAGAAAGACTTAGGATTAGGAGAGACTCCCCTCAACCATCAATCCCTTATAGCGGCTTGGGCAAGGCAAACGGGGCGTCCCGCCAAAGAGTTAGAACAACTGCTGCAAGTCTCCTCTAACAAACGCCGTTTGAGTGAATCCGACTTGCTAAACTGGTTAAGAAAATGGTCACAATTATAAAAAGTTTTGACTTTGTCGGGGCGGGTTTTACCGATAACGCACCGACTTAAAGCACTAACTTAACTAAACCCGCCCCAACCCAATTATGAACTCTATAATTCCCTGTTCCCTATTCCCTGTGACACACCGAGCGAAGTCGAGGTGTTCCCTGTTCCTTATTCCCTGAAACATGACAAATGACAACACCATCTTTAATCGCATCAGCCAAACCCTGGGCAAAGTTGTTTTGGGTCAATCGACTGTTGTACAACAGTTACTTGTCGCCCTACTGAGTGGGGGTCATGTCATTATCGAAGGTGTACCGGGAACTGGAAAAACATTACTCGTAAAAGTGATGGCAAAATTAATCCAAGCCGATTTTCGCCGAATTCAGCTTACCCCTGATATTTTGCCTTCGGATATTCTCGGAACCAATATTTTTGACCTGAATAGCCGCAGTTTTAGTCTCAAGCAAGGACCTGTTTTTACGGAGATTTTGCTGGCGGATGAAATTAACCGCACACCGCCCAAAACCCAAGCCGCGCTACTAGAAGCGATGGAAGAACAGCAGGTAACGTTAGATGGAGAAAGTTTGCCTTTACCGGACTTATTCTGGGTGATTGCGACTCAAAATCCCCTAGAATTTGAGGGGACTTATCCGTTACCTGAAGCGCAGTTAGACCGCTTTTTATTTAAACTGGTGGTAGATTACCCGGATACCGCCGCCGAAAAGCAAATGTTGCTGAATGTGCAGAAGGGATTTCGGGCTAAACGCTTTGATTTGGAACGTCTCAAACCTGTGGCAACGGTAGGACATATTCTGAATGGGCGTAAAGCGGTGCAAGGGGTTGATGTGGATGAGAAAATATTGGATTATTTATTAGCATTAGTGGCAGGTTCACGTAACCATGCAGATTTAGCATTAGGGGCGTCTCCCAGGGCGACGGCGACGTGGTTACAAACGAGTAAGGCGTATGCTTGGTTGGCGGGGCGGAATTATGTGACACCAGATGATGTGAAAGCGGTTGCGCCGCCGTTGTTGCGTCATCGTCTGATTTTGAAACCAGAGGCGCAGTTGGATGGGTTGATGGTTGATGGGGTGATTGCGTCGTTATTGAAGCAAGTTCCGGTGCCGCGATGATGGGTATTGCTATGAATAATCAAAATTCAAACCCTAGTCAGGGCGGGTTTAGTTGCATCTGGGTGAAGCAAGAAACGATAATAGTGAAACCCGCCCCTACACACTAATATGATTATTCCGTCACAACGTCTTTATTGGCTGCTGCTACTGGGTATGGTAATCGCCCTTTTGCTGGCTGTTGTGTTTAATCAGCCAAGCAGCATTTGGGGAACTCTGGGATTTGATGCGATTGTCCTGAGTTTAGCGGTTTGGGATGGACAACGGGTTAAACCGCATCGTGTCACGGTGACGCGCTATCCGTTACATCGATTATCCATCGGGCGGGATAATCCTGTGGTACTATCGGTGCGATCGCGATCGTCATCTGTCCAGATTCGCCTGCGTGATCACTACCCGCTAGAGTTTGACATCTCTACACCCACTGTTTCAGCCCAACTGGAACCCAATCACACGCAGGAATTCACCTACACCGTTCACCCCAAAAGCCGTGGCGAGTATCAATGGGGAGATATTCAAGTGCGACAACGGGGGCGCTGGGGATTAGCATGGCTGGATTGGACTATCCCCGCGAGTCAGACGGTGGCGGTGTATCCAGATTTGCTGGGATTGCGAGAACTTTCGATTCGCCTCACTTTAGAAAATACCGGAACCATGCGCCGAGCGCGACGCCTGGGTGCAGGAACCGAGTTTGCAGAACTCCGGGAATATGGTGTTGGCGATGATACTCGGCTCATTGATTGGAAAGCCACAGCCCGCCGTTCGCGTCCGTTAATCCGGGTATTGGAACCAGAGAGGGAGCAAACGTTAATTATTTTACTCGACCGAGGGCGGTTAATGACGGCACAGGTGCAGGGATTAAAGCGGTTTGATTGGGGTTTAAATGCGACATTATCCCTGGCTTTGGCGGGTTTAAATCGAGGCGATAGAGTGGGAATTGGTGTATTTGACCGAGACATGACCAGTTGGATTCCACCGGAACGGGGTCAGCATCAGTTGTCGAAATTAATAGAACGATTGACGCCAATTCAACCTATATTATTAGAACCGGATTATTTTGGCGCGGTGACGCGATTAGTGAATCAACAAACTCGTCGTGCTTTAGTGGTTTTGATTACCGATATTGTTGATGTAACTGCTTCGGCTGAACTCTTATCAGCCATGGGACGCCTCACGCCGCGTTATTTACCCTTTTGTGTGACATTACGTGATCCCCAAGTTGATACTATTGCTCACACTCGGACTTCTGATATAGAAGCAACATACTCTCGTGCGGTTGCGTTAGATTTAATTGCCCAGCGTCAGGTAGCTTTTGCCCAATTGAAACAAAAAGGGGTGTTGGTATTAGATGCACCAGCGAATCAGATTAGTGAGCAGTTGGTTAACCGTTATTTACAACTGAAGGCGCGGAGTTTACTGTGACAGGAGGTAAGGTGAGGTGGGGCAGGGGATGTAGGGGCGGGTTTAGGGATTACATCAGGAAACCTACCTTAAATTTAACAACAAAACCCGCCCTAATCCTAACCTGAAAGGGGATAACAAAATCTATCGGATTCTCAACCGCGATCGCACGCCAAATATGTAGGGGCGGGTTTAGGGATTAAATCAGGAAACCTACCTTAAATTTAACAACAAAACCCGCCCTAATCCTAACCTGAAAGGGGATAACAAAATCTATCGGATTCTCAACCGCGATCGCACGCCAAATATGTAGGGGCGGGTTTAGGGATTAAATCAGGAAACCTACCTTAAATTTAACAACAAAACCCGCCCTAATCCTAACCTGAAAGGGGATAACAAAATCTATCGGATTCTCAACCGCGATCGCACGCCAAATATGTAGGGGCGGGTTTAGGGATTAAATCAGGAAACCTACCTTAAATTTAACAACAAAACCCGCCCTAATCCTAACCTGAAAGGGGATAACAAAATCTATCGGATTCTCAACCGCGATCGCACGCCAAAAATGTCGGGGTAGTGAGAGGTGGGGTAGGGCGGGTTTTGCAGAAAGGTTATTGGTTTGTGGGTTAAGTTTGTCCCTAAACCCGCCCCTACAAATGAAACCTACCCTAATCCCAACCTCAAAGGGGATAACAAAATCTATCGGATTTTCAACCGCGATCGCATCCCAAAAATGTCGGCGTAATGAAACCTGCCCCAATCCCAACCGGAAAGGGGATAACAAAATCTATCGGATTCTCAACCGCGATCGCACGCCAAATATGTAGGGGCGGGTTTAGGGATTAAATCAGGAAACCTACCTCAAATTCAACAACAAAACCCGCCCTAATCCTAACCTGAAAGGGAATAACAACACCTATCGGATTCTCAACCGCGATCGCACGCCAAAAATGTCGGGGTAGTGAGAGGTGGGGTAGGGCGGGTTTTGCAGAAAGGTTATTGGTTTGTGGGTTAAGTTTGTCCCTAAACCCGCCCCTACAAATGAAACCTACCCTAATCCCAACCTCAAAGGGGATAACAAAATCTATCGGATTTTCAACCGCGATCGCACGCCAAATATGTAGGGGCGGGTTTAGGGATTAAATCAGGAAACCTACCTTAAATTCAACAACAAAACCCGCCCTAATCCCAACCTCTAAATTGATCATTAAGCGCCATAGTACGCAGGTTCATTCCCCGGCTTCCATTTGATATTGCAGCCGATACTAGGCTTTTGCTCTTCACTGACGGGAGACTGCGCCAATACCGCATCGATCGCGGATCGCAGATCCTTACCTGTGACAGGTTGATCATTCCCTGGGCGGCTATCGTCGAATTGTCCCCGGTAGGCGAGTTTGCGATCGCGATCGAACACAAAGAAGTCTGGCGTACAGGCGGCTGTATAGGCTTTCGCCGTTTCCTGGCTTTCGTCATAACACAAGGGAAACGTCAATCCTAATTCTTTTGCCATTTCCTTTAACTTCTCAGGCGCATCGTCTGGGTGAGTCGTAGCATCATTGGCGCTAATTGCTACAATCCCCAGATCCGCATCCTGATAGTCTCGACCTAGTTTGGCTAATTCTCCCTGTACATGCTTGACAAATGGACAATGACGGCACAGAAATATCACCACTAATCCCTGTTTCCCCGCAAACCTGTCTAAGGAAATCGTTTCGCCCGATACCACATCGGGTAACTGGAATTCTGGGGCTTTTGTGCCTAAAGGTAACATGGTTGAGGCAGTTCGCGCCATGATTTTAAACTCCTTTACTAATTAGAGGATTGGATTGTTGGATATACAGGCGGGGAGAGGGAACGGGAAAAAACGATAAGCGTGAAACCTGCCCCACCATTAATCAGGGCGGGTTTTGAATAAACGCGATCATCCATCGCAACAGGAAAATTTCTAAACCCGCCCCTACAGACAAATAATGGTGCGTCTCAACACTCAACACGTCTCCAATCCCCAATCTATTCTGCTTTTGCTGAATTGGATGATCCCGCCTCGGCGGTTTCTTCACTACTGGGTAACTCCAGACAGTATCCCGCACCGTATACTGTTTTAATATATTGGGGATGACGGGGATCAGGTTCGAGTTTGGTTCTCAGGTGGCGAACATGGACACGAATGGTTTCAATATCGTCATCTGGATCATATCCCCAGACTTCTTTGAGAATTTCACTGGGAGAAACCGTTTGACCATGACGCTGTAACAAGCAGTGTAGCAGTTCAAATTCCAGGTGGGTTAATTTGACCGTCTGATTAAACCAAATCGTCTCAAACCGTTCTGGAATCAGGGTCAAAGGACCATAGTTGAGGATTTCCGTATGCTTGGCGGCTTGGGGAATGCGGTCAGTACGTCGCAGTAAGGCGCGTACCCGTGCTAGCATTTCTTCGAGTTCAAAGGGTTTAGTCAGATAATCGTCCGCACCAGCATTAAACCCTTCCACCTTATCCTGCGTTTGACCCAACGCTGTCAACATCAACACGGGAATATCCGTGGTGCGTTCATCCCGACGCAACCGTTGGCAAACGGTAAAGCCATCGACTCGAGGGAGCATTAAGTCTAGCATGATTAGGTCGGGCTGGAGTTGCAGCGCTAGCGCCTGACCTTTGATACCATCGGGTGCTTGGTGAACTTCGTATCCTGCCATTTCTAGGTTAATGGAGACAAGTTCTGAGATTGCGGGATCGTCATCGATTAAAAGGATTCTATGCATCACTAAGTGGTTACTAATAGGACTTGTTAAGGTTGGATAAGAACTGTCACAGAAAACTACAGATACTGTACCGATTATAAGCGCTGATTCTAAACTACTTGTGAAGAAAATGGAAATTTTCTGTTTTTTTTAGGGAAATAAGGTATAATATAGGGTTAATTTTTAAACATATCCTGTTTCGGGCGTCGGTCAAGTAGACTCATTGGTACAGAAGACGCCAGATATAGCAATTTCTGGTTTGATGCGATACATCGTTAAGGGCGCAAGCTTTGCGCCCCTACATTGCCCCTAATTAATAAAAAATTATTCACTACTTATTAGATGTGAATTTAATTTAAGATATCGCTAATTTTCTCTGAATAAGACTTGAGTTCACTCCTCAGTTTCTTCCTTGTCATCTTTACTGGCTGGCTGGCGCTGGGATGGTTTTTTCAACTTCTCAAGTTCACGCTGAGTTTGGTCTTTCCCTCGCTTCGCTTCTTTGTAATCAGGTTGATATTTCAAAGCGTTTTCATAAGAGGTCAAGGCTTCGTTGTATCGCTTCAGGCTAAATAGGGCATTAGCGCGACTATTCCAGGCTTGGTAATGGCTGCGCTTATGGGCAACAGCTTGGTTATAAGCCGCGATCGCGTCTTGGTATTGTTGCAATGTATAGAAGACATTCCCCCGGTTATACCAGGCTTGCTCAGAATTGGGTCTCAGTTTCACCGCCTTCTCGTAAGCCGTTAACGCTTCATCATAACGCTGCAATTGATGCAACGCCCAAGCCCGACCATACCACGCCTCATAACTGTTGGGCTGAAGTTTAACCGCTTCTTCAAACGCGGCTAACGCCTCTTGATACTGATCTAAATTATTCAAAATACTACCCTGACTGTACCACGCCCGGTAAAAATCCGGCTGGAACTGAACCGCTTGCTGATAAGAGTCCACCGCTTCACGGTGTTTGTTTAAATTGACAAAGGCATTCCCCCGTTGATACCAGGATTCAGCGAAATCGGGCTTATGTTCTACGGCTTTGTCATAAGATTTAAGCGCCTCTTCGTACTGTTGTAAATTATGCAATGCCCAGCCGCGCCGATACCAGGCTGAGGCATAATTGGGTTGAATCTCTAACGCTTTATCGTAAGACGCGATCGCAGCCGAATAGCGCTGTAACTTCATCTGTATCATGCCGCGACGTTCCCAGGTTTCCACGTCATCGGGTTGCAGTTTCGTTACCTGATCAAACGCACTAATCGCCGCTTCATAACGCTGCAATGCAACTAACGCTTCTCCTCGCCCTTTCCACGCCTCTGGATACTCACGCTGAATTTGAATCGCCTGATCATAAGCATCCAACGCCGCTTCAGCCTTACCCAATGCCAAAAGCGCATCCCCTTGACCCAGCCAAGCTTCAGCATAGTCCGGTTGCAGTTCAACCGCACGATTATAAGCGCTGAGGGCATCCTCATACCGCCTCAACTCCAGCAGTGTTTCACCTCGGTTATAGGATTGGGTAGCATTGGTCGAATTAATCCAGTTAATAATCGCCACTGTCGCCCCTCCCCCACCAGCCATTACCGCCATGGCAATTAAGAGGACAACTATAAGTTTCTTCCGTTTAGAAGATTGAGTAACAGGTGACGACGGGGAAGCCGCGCCTAAAGCCACTGTCGCCTTCGTGGGTTGAGTCAAGTCATCCAACGCCTGCAGAGCCGCCTCCGCCGAGGGATAGCGTTCGCGAAAATCGTAGCGGATCATCTTATCCAGAACCTTCGCCAACTCTGGGGAAACCGACGTGCGATCGCGCCAGCAAATTTCTCCACTGTCGGGATCAACGGGCAGTTCCTGAGGCGCTACACCGGTTAACGCTTGAATCCCAACAATTCCTACCGCATAGATATCACTACTCAAACGGGGATTCCCATTCGCTTGTTCACTGGGTCGATATCCCGGCGTACCAATCGCCACCGTAAAGCTAGAGGATTTTCCCTGCACTATCTGAGTGCTAACTTGTTTAACCGCGCCAAAATCAATTAGGACTAACTTGCGATCGGATTTACGCCGGATCAGGTTGTGGGGATTAATATCTCGGTGAATCACATGATGCTGATGAACAAACGCTAATATAGTCAGGATTTCCTGCAACAGATCAATCACCTGCTGATCTGACCAGGATGTTCCCGGCGTCAATTCCTGACTCAGATTATCCCCTTCAACCAGTTCCTGCACCAAATAGAACTCTTGACTCTCTTCAAAATAGGCAAATAGCTGCGGAATTTGCTGATGATGTCCCAACTGATGCAGGATTTTGGCTTCCGTTTCAAACAAACGCCGCGCCGTCTGCAACGTAAACGGGTCAGTCGCTTGGGGTTTGAGTTGCTTCACCACACAATCGCGATCGCTGGGCAAGTGGTGATCGTGGGCGACAAATGTAGCACCAAACCCACCTTGTCCCAGTTGCCGCACTATATTATAGCGTCCACCAATTGTTTGTCCGAGAGCCAAGTTCATTGGTTTTATCAAGCCAATCCCAGCATTGCCATGCAGTAATGATATGATTGATTCTTACACAAAATTTTGCCAATCCCTTCCCCTACCTCCCCCAGCTCCCCCAGCTCCCAGACGTAGCATGCTACGTCTCTACATGGCTCCCCCTGCTCCCTACCTCCCAGCCAATTTCTGAATTCCATGACACTGATGTAACTCCCCATTGGGCATCGTTGTACCGCTTAAATTCGCTTTTTCCAGATTTGTCTGACTCAAAGAAGCCCCTTGTAAGTTAGCGCCACTGAGAGTCGCCTCACTCAAATTTGCTTCCTGCAAGTTGGCATCACGGAAGTCTGTCCAACGTAAGTTAGCCTTACTTAAATTGACCCGACTCAGATTCGCCCCTTGTAAGTTTTCTCTCTTGAGATTAACACCGCTTAAATCCACTCCGGCGAGAGAGACATCAGGCGCAATTAAGTAAGCACCCCCTTGTTGAGGAGCAAACGCTTCAGGAAAACAAGTTTGCAGATTGTACAAACTGCATTGCCACTTAACTTGCTCCAGATTTGCCTCACTTAAATCAGCTTCAAATAAATAACTGCGACTCAGATTGCTGCGACTGAGATTAGCGCCAATTAACAGAGAACCCCGCAGATCCGCGCCCAATAGGTTAACCTGGCAGAGGTTAGCACCATTGAGATCAGCACCCATCAACCGGGCAAAACTTAAATTAGCCCCAGTTAAATCCACACCCGTCAACGTGGCAAAACTCAAATCAGCCGCCACTAAATTCGCTCCCATCAAATCAGCACCACTCAAGTCAGCACCTCGCAGATTTGCTCTTTGCAAGTCAACTCCCTGCAAATTGGCATTATGCAGGGTAGCGCGGCTCAAGTTAGCCTGGACTAATGTCGTTTGGCTCAGGTTGGCATGAGTTAAATCTACCGCTCTCAGAGTCGCACCTATCAGGTTGACTCCATTGACGTCGATGAGAAAAAAATCTCGTTCGCCTGCTTGGTATCTATTCAATAGCTCATCAGGGTTCATCTGCATCTACCTTTATGTTTGGCTAACCCTTAGTCGTCTCGTTGCTAAGTTTGTACAGCCAATGCCGATTTGTTCTCTACAAACAATTGAAAGGCTGAGTAGAGAGCTTCAACGAGGGTTAATAGATCGGATGCTTTGGCGGCATTCACAGCAACTTGACAAACTTGAGTCGTGACTTATTTGCAAGTAGATGCGCTGACCTGATTTATTTTCTCGACAGATCAATCTCAATCATAGTATTAATTTCAAGATTAGGAACCAACCTAACCAAATCTATTCAAGTTTCCTCCCCTTGATAAGGGGAGGGTTAGGGTGGGGTCAGATCAAGGTATTGCAGAGTTTTTAGCTCGAATTATAGCGAAGACAGCGCAACTACGAACTTGATTGTTACATGGGTTACTTATTTGGGGTGATGGGAATATGTCCCGGTTGAACCGTAACCCGTTCTAACCAACTCAGGATGGCGGGAAATTTGCTTAAATCAAAGCCGCCTTCATCCGCAACATGAGTATAGGCAAACAAGCCAATATCCGCTATGGTATAGCGATCGCCGACAAAAAATCGATGCTTTTGTAAGTGAGTCTCCATCACGGTTAGCGCCGTATACCCTGGTTGGCGTTTTTGTGCCAGAGCCTCCTGATACTCCTCAATCTTTCCCAAGATAGAAATCCAATATCTAGAAGTGGCGATATAGGGTTCGTGGCTATATTGTTCAAAAAATAACCATTGGAGTACTTTTGCTTGTTGCCAAGGATCATCAGGTAGAAATGGTGTCCCGTTGCTCAGATAACATAAAATGGCATTGGATTCTGCCAGAAATTTACCCGGTTCAACTTCTAACACAGGAACTCGTCCATTGAGATTTTTGGGTATAAATTCAGGAGTTCGGCTTTCTCCTTGTAATATATTCACGTTTACCCGCTCAAACGGAATTCCCAGTTGAGCCAGTAACAAACGTACCTTATAGCAGTTGCCAGACGGCAAAAAATCGTATAATTTCATCTTTCAAAAGGATTTAATAACTGTAATTCCTCAATCCATTGAAAGTCATTTACATTCCGGGTCACTAATATAAGATTATGTGTTAGAGCTGTTCCTGCGATAATGGCATCTCCTACCGTCATGCGTCTCATTTGGCGTAGTGCTACAGCTTGATTCAAAACAGGCTGCGAAATTGGCAAGACTAACGCTACCGCAAAAAATTCATCCAGAAGTTGGCGCTCTATCTCCGTCAAACGATGATAGCCCAATGTTTCAACGTAACTGAGTGCAGAAACGGCTGACTCATTGTTGGCAATGAATTCACGTAACCAGGTATATTCAGGGCGAGTTGCGTAAATGATAATATTGCTATCCAGCCGCATCATTCGCTCCCCCAGGGCGTTCACGATCCTGTCTGATCTGACGCTGCCATACCAACGGATCGATTTCTGAAAATGCCTGTGACTGTGCTAATTTTTCTAGTATTGCCGCCATTTGTTGCCCACGGCTATGGGTTGTAGTGATTGCCTCTTCGTCTAAAAAAGTAACCAGAACCTGAACAGTGCGATCGCCCTGAAACCACTGATTGACTTCCTCTTGCCATTCAAGTAAATTTCCTTTGAGAATTGCCCGAAATGTATGCATCATGACTACTTGCTTTAAAGGTTGAACTCTATTCTAACTTCAAGGCGTGCGATCGCTCTTTATTGAATAGTAGTGAATCGGCTTCTGTATTATGGGGATGGGGAAATAAC
>JGI12140J13697_1138680_pt1 | contig 12722 bp, 8 predicted proteins | sample ElkSlonscriptome_5_FD_13697 | JGI IMG/M metagenome (IMG submission 13697) | reverse complement strand
CTGAGAAAGTCAGCGCAGTCAAAGATAATTTCTAATCAGTGGCAGTATTCAAATCAAAGGGATAGAACTATTGATTGCGGTCGATCCTTAGTGTTGAGTTAGGACTTCCTGATAGTCTGATCGAAAGGATTAACAAAAGCTCGTGAGATTCCCATAGGAGAACATAGCACAACAATTTACTGGTTAGTAGCCGCGATCGCACCTTGTCCTTGGGGTGAACCAACATAACCCAGAAAAGCTTGCACCTGCGGCGTTGCAGGTTGCTTGTAGACATAGTAAAGTTCTCGTTGATAGGGATAATTTGCCGCTTCTGGAGTTAACCCATCGACGGGTACAATTCGCACCGTTTGTTGATCGGCAACCTGGCTATATGTGGCATAACTAATTCCATCGCTACCCAATTCTCGCAAAATGGGAGTGGTTGCATCTCGTTGCATTGTGACAATATTAGGTGTTGCACCAAATTGTCCACCGTTAAGTACCAGTTCTTGAAACGCCTGACGAGTTCCGCTAACCGGAGGGCGATTAATCACCCGAATCGGTTCTGAAGCACCACCGACTTGTGACCAATTGGTAATCTGCCCTTGAAAAATTTGCTGCACTTCCGCCTGAGTTAAGCCTCGCTGAAAGGGATTTGCCTTACCCACCACGATCGCGATCGCATCTTTCGTTACAGGTACAGCCACTAAGCCTTGGGACTGTTCTTGGGAGGTTAGAGGGCGAGAAATCGCCGCAATATCTACACTTCCGGTTAACAGCGTCCGAATCCCCTGATCTGAACCCTCAGCTTGGGTTTCCACAGTTGTACCTTGAAACTGCTGTTCAAAACTTTGTTTCAAGGCTTGATTAATTTGCACCATACTCGTCGAACCTGCTATCCGGACAATTGTGCCACTGGGGACAGCTTGGGGCGGCGGAAAAGCACTATTGAGATTCGCGGCTGGCGTTCCCGGATTGGCAGGTTGAGTGGGTGGGGATGGATTTTGAGTCGAGTTATTTTCACCTCCCGTCAATGTTCCTAAATTCATCCCCGATTGACGAGTAAACCACCAAAAACCACCCGCTAATATAACAAGTGTAATGACCAGTGCAGCAATAAGTGTTCCAGTTTCGTTTTTCTGTGACATAATTAAGGGTCATTTGTCATTTGTCATTTGTCATTTGTCATTGGTCATTTGGAATCATTTCCCCTATCTTCCCCATCTTCAAGGCTAAAACTAATACAGTCGTTTCGTCTTTATGAGACATGCGATCGTGACTTCAAGTCGCCAAATAACCAATCACCTCTAGCTTACCTGGTAATTGTCCAGTTTTTTCGCATCCCCCTTGTCTCCCTTATCCCCCTTCCTTCCCTAGAGTGACAAAAGAGCGCCAGAGCCAGTCTAAATGATTCGTGAACAAAAATGGGACTAAAAACCTTGTCTAGCAAGGCTTGTTATTTTACAACTGATTTAGACGCCTGATAGCTTTACAAAACAACAAAAGCTAGCTGGAGTCTGTTGGGTTTCACGTTGTTCAAACCAACCTATCAAAGTCATACCAAATCCGGGTTAGTCATCCCCGTTATAACCCAGTCCGCGCAGGCGGACTTTGTTTGTGTAGCAGCGATTTCAATCGCCGTGGCAAAAGGGGGTAACAAAGGCGAATTTGGTATTAGTACCGCTATAGTCCCAGAGGAATTTTAATCGCCGTGGCGGGGGTTATTAAACAATGAACAATTAATAGCGAATACGTGGGTCAATTAAAGCATTGATAATATCAATCGCAATACTCGCCATCACCACAATCGCCCCAAAAAACACCATAATTCCCTGCACTGTCGGGTAATCTCGTAACTGAATCGCTTCATATAATCGATTCGCTAATCCGGGCCACGAAAAGGTCACTTCTGTTAATACCGCACCCCCCAGCAACGACGCAAACGTGAGTCCCATTACCGTAATCACCGGAATCAACGCATTTTTTAACGCATGACGCAGCAAAATCGTCCATTCCTGAATCCCTCTAGCGCGTGCAGCTTCTACATAATCAGCCTTCAGCGTTTGCTTGAGATTCACCCGGACGATGCGCTCAAAAATTCCACTCAGGAGAATTCCTAAGGTTAGCGAAGGTAGAGTTAAATAATATAATGCCGTTAAAAATTGGTTGAAATTCCCATTCAACAAACTATCAACGGTATAAAGTCCGGTGAACTCTGGCGGCGGAGTTACTGATGCCGGAAATCGTCCACCCAGGGGAAACCATCCTAACTGTACGGCAAAGATTAATTGGACAATCATTCCTGCCCAAAATATCGGTAAGGCGTAGGTAATAATCCCAAATAGCCGCCCCCCTAAATCAAAGACAGTACCGGGACGAGAGGCGGAAAAAATACCCACACCAATTCCTACCGTTATGGCGACAATCATACTACATACCGCTACTTCTGCCGTCGCCGGAAAATACTGCTGAATCACTTGCCAAACGTCTCGTCCTTGGTCACTAATTGAACTGCCTAAATCCAGGCGGAGTAAACTGAATAAATAATTGACATACTGTAAAGGTAACGGTTGATTTAATCCCAACCGTTCTCGAAATTCGGCTTTTACACTTTCAGGCGCACGATTACCAATAACCGCATCAATCGGATCTCCTGGCGTAGCGCGGAGAAGCAAAAATACGATAGTAACAATCGTAAACATCATTAACGGTGCCAGAAGCAACCGGGCGATGACATAGTAAAGTAAGGCACGAGAACGAGACATCTGAATTCAAATTATGGCGAGTAGGATTAACACAGGTTTGTAGTTGCGCTTTAGCGCCATTCCAATATTACGCAAAGCAGAACTCTTTTCTATCTGATATATTGCACCATTTTCAATAAGCCGCGATACCCGCCAATAATTCAAGTTCTTGGCTTATAGCTTAAGTTCAAGCTTAGTGGACTAAAACTCTTATCCAGTCGTCTTTAGACGACTTAAGCTTTTGGTTCCTTGGGTTTGAACCCAAGGCGGTTGGTGAGACTACTTAAGCATTTTTATCAACTTGCCAAAACGAGATACCAATAATTGGGTTAATTTCCACGTTCTGTAAGCTGTCTTGAGCAAACGCAAATTCTTTTTTCTGCAATAAGGGAACCAGCGGCACATCTTGAGCCATTAGCTCTTGAATTTGCCCAAATAGTTGTTGTCGCGCCTGGGGATCTTGTTCCTGGCGTTGCGCGTCAATGAGTTGGTTCATTTTCTCACTGTAATAGAAGAAACCTTGACTTTGACTAGCACCTTCCTGACATCCAGTTTCCGCTGATCCTTTCGTACAACTGAAAAAGGGACTGATGTAATTATCCGCATCGCCAAAATCCGGGAACCAAGCCACTAAATAGCTGGGATAAATGCCTTTGGGAATATTACCAAATAGGGTAGCAGATTCAACAGCTTGCGGTTGAACTTGCATCAAACCATCCATTTTTTGCTCGGCATATTCTTTGAGAAGCGTAACAATTTGTTGGCGTTGAGGGCTATCGGAACTGTACCAAATTTCCAATACAAACGGATTTTCAGCCGAAAAACCTGCCTCGGTTAACAGTTCTTTTGCCTTGTCCACATTGCCATCCCCATACGGTTCCTTAAATACAGGTTTGGTGGTGGCAAAAGTGTCGGGTATAATACTGTAAGCGGGTTCCGCTTGACCCCGATAGACGCGATCAATGATTAACTGACGATCCACTAACGCCGCGATCGCTTGTCGGACTTCGACCTGATCTAAGGGTTTTTGCTTGACATTTAGCACTATATAGTCTACGCGACTGCTGGGCTTTTCTAGTACCTGATACCCTTTTGATTCAGCATCCTCTTTAAGGCTGAGAATTTGATCGGCATCTAAGTCACGATAGGCAATATCAACCGCACCTGTGGTAAAGGAATTGTACAAGTTAGCGGGACTACTGAGAAACTGAAAGTCAATCCCTTGATTGGGTGGTTTTTCTCCCCAATAGTCCTCAAATACATCCACTTTGACTAAATTTGGCTCAAATGAAACCAGTTTATAGGGACCTGTTCCCACAAAATCATTGGGTTTAAATTTGCCTTGCCCAATTTCATAAGCTTGAGGCGAAACCGCACTTAATCCAGGAAAGGCTAGTAGGTAAGGGAAGGGAGCAAAGGCATTTTTTAGCTTAATTGTGAGTTCGTATTCCCCTGTGGCTGCTACGGATTCCATAATGTTAGAAAGTAGGGCGGAAGGTTTACCCCCGTTTTCACTAAACCGCCTCAAGGAAAATGCCATGGCGTCTGCGTTAAAAGGTGTGCCATCATGGAACGTAACGCCCTGACGCACAGGAATCGTGTAGGTTAACCCATCATCACTGACTTGCGGGAGTTCTGTCGCCAGTTGAGGAATCAGCGTATCTGTCTCCCCCTCGTAGGTATAGAGGCGATCGCCTAAGCTGGTAATAACATCACTAATTGCCACTTCATAGGCATCAGCGGGGTCAAGGGTTCGGGGTTTGGCAACGGAACCCACAGCGATGCGTTCAGGGCTACTGATGCTAGTGACGGAACTTGCAGCATTATCAGTGGGTGTATTTTGCCCACCACAGCTAATAATCAGGATGCAACAGCAGCAGAATAAACCGAGAAACTGGATAATCTGCCGTTTCTGATGAGATAAGGGAAATTTCATAATGTAAGTAGGTGGACACAATTAAAGTTAACGGTTGAGATTAGGGAACAGGGAACAGTAACGGTTTGAGGACGATTTACAACACTTGATTCGCTTCTCGACAGGCTTGAAAGCGTTGGCGTGAGGCGTTGAGGGTGGCGATAACTCCTGGTTGGGTGTCGAATAATTTTTGTTTTATTTTAATTATTCAACTATTGCCATCCGTTCGCTACTTAAGTCAAGATCGTAATTATATGTGATGGAAGGGTTTAATCCGATGACCATTTCTGCGGATAGAGTATTTTCAAATTTACAGAAAATTGACCAAGTTGATCCGGTAACTAGTGCTATCTACCGAGAACAAGCCCAAGAGGTACTGGCTACGCCATCGATCACGCTGAAACTTCGATCCGCGATCGCGGATCGACTCAACCGCGCTAATAACGATTTAGCATTGCATACCGTAGGCAGCGAAGATAGTTACTAGTTGAGGCTGGTGGGCAATGCCCACCCTACGGTCTATTTTCGGCTAGTTTAGTGGGAATTTAATTCCATGGGGTTGAGTCAAACTGCCTGAGCCACGACTCAGCTTGAGTTGAGCTACTCTAAAGAATAGAGAACGATTCGCCATAGCAATCAGGGGACTACTCATGTTAATTTTGATTGCTCATCCTAAATGTGGCAAAAGCTCAAGCAGCATATTTCTAAATGGCAAGGGGTACTGATCACTGCCCCCACTGTCGCCGGATTGGTGATCGCTACGGCTTGGACGGGTTCGTTTCAGCTTCTCGAATGGGCAACACTTGACCAATTTTTTCAGCAGCGTCCCCAAGAAGCTGTTGACTCCCGGATTCTGGTGGTAACCATTGATGAGTCTGATATTACCCAGATTGGAACGTGGCCCATTCCTGATCAGGTCTTAGCACAGTTACTTAGAAAAATAAACGCCCAACAGCCGAGGGCGATTGGCGTGGATTTGTACCGTGATTTGCCAGTCGAACCGGGTCATCAGGAATTAGTCGAGGTGTTTAAGTCTACACCGAACCTGATTGGTGTGGAAAAAGTCGTGGGCGAAACGGTAGCACCATCGCCAACCCTAAAACAACTGGATCAAGTGGCGATGGCTGATTTAGTCTTGGATGCGGATGGCAAAGTTCGTCGCGGATTGCTGTCTGTGCAATTAGACGATGAGTCCATCCACTTAGGATTAGGGGTAAAGCTGGCGTTAATGTATCTCGAAGCCGAAGGGATTACCCTGCAAATGACGGATGAAGCCAAGAGTCATTTACAGTTGGGTAAGGTGGAATTTGTGCCATTGACGGGGAATGAGGGTGGCTATGTTAATGTCGATGCGGGTGGTTATCAGATTCTATTAAACTATCGCGGACCGAGAGAGAACTTCCAAACTGTATCCATTGCGGATATTTTAGAGAACCGAATATCAGCAGATTTGATGCGCGATCGCATTGTTCTGATTGGCGCTACCGGACAAAGTGCTAACGATTTATTCTTTACACCCTATAGTCAAAATACCATCGGTTCTCGTCAGCAAACACCGGGCGTGATTATTCATGCCAATATCGCCAGTCAGATTATTAGTGGGGCGATGGCGGGACGCCCTTTAATTAAGGCGATTGATGGACGCCCTTTAATTCCCTTCATTGATAAAATAAACCAACTGTCCTGGCTGACAATTTGGGTTGATCCAGTCGAGTGGTTATGGATTATTGTCTGGTCTTTTATTGGTGCGGGAGGAAGCTGGAAACTCCAACAAGCGAACCAATTCGCGGATAGGATTTTTCCCCGATGGATGGTTGTTGGTTTCGGCACGTTCTTCATGGGTAGTATCCTGGTGGTGGGGAGTTATGGCGCGTTTCTCGTTAACTGGTGGTTGCCCGTGGTTTCCCCTCTAGTGGCGTTAATCGGATCATCAATGGCGATCGCGCTTTACCAAACCTGGGAATTGCAACTCTACAATGCTGACTTAGAGATTTTACTCGAAACCACCACGGCTCATTCCGATGCGATTGAGGAAGAGTTACATCAACAAGCCGAAGAAGCCGCACGGGAAAGCGAACGCCGATTAGCCCAATTTTTGGAAGCGGTTCCGGTTGGGGTAGCGGTATTAGATGCAAGTGGCAAAACCTATTACCTGAATCAACGGGCGCAACAGTTAATGGGTAAAGGCGTGGTTCCGGATACTTTTGCTGAACAATTCGCTCAGGTGTATCAATTTTATATTGCTGGAACTGAACAACTCTATCCGGCGGACTTATTGCCCGTGGTGCAAGCGTTAATGGGAGAAAGCGCCACGGCTGATGACATTGAAATTCACCAGGGCGATCAGATTATTCCTATTGAAGCTTGGGGTATCCCAATTTTTGATGAAGGGGGCAAAGTCACCTTTGCGATCGCGGCGTTTCAAGATATTACTGAACGGAAAAAAGCTGAAGTTGAACGTAAGAATTTCACGGCTCAACTCCTGCAACTGAATCAAGCGTATGAACGGTTTGTCCCGGAAAATTTTCTGCAATTGCTGGACAAGAAAAGTATTGTCGATGTCAAACTCGGTCAGGCGGTGCAGAAGGAAATGTCAATTCTATTTTCTGACATTCGTTCCTTCACCACTCTCTCGGAACGGATGAGTTTAGAGGATAATTTTAAATTTATTAATGCCTATCTGTCGCGCATGGAACCCGCTATTGTCGAACATGATGGCTTTATTGATAAATATATCGGCGATGCGATTATGGCACTATTTAATGGTAGTGCTGATGATGCGGTTCGCGCCGGAATTGATATGTTAAACCGATTGACTGATTATAATAAAACGCGGCGACGCCCGGATCGTCCCCCAATTCAGATTGGGATTGGGATTAACACTGGTTCACTGATGCTGGGAACCGTGGGCGGACACAATCGCATGGATGGTACTGTGATTAGTGATGCGGTCAATTTAGCGGCTCGCTTAGAACAGCTTACCAAAGAGTATGGGGTATCCTTATTAATTTCTCATCACACGTTTTTACAGCTCAATCATCCGGTTGAATATGCTTTCCGGATTATCGGTCAAGTTCAGGTTAAGGGAAAACGGGAAATGGTCTCTGTTTTTGAAATATTTGAGGCAGATCCACCAGAACTGCGCTCGGTAAAGTTAATGACAAAGCCTGATTTTGAGAAGGCTTTATTTCTGTATAGTAAACATTTATTTAAACAAGCCGCGCCAATATTCCAAGAGTGTTTAGAGATTAATCCCGTTGATCAAGTGGCTCAAATTTATTTAGACGCCTGTCAGAAGCAGTGTGAGGATTGAAATCGTTATCGTGGGGGGAACAGGGAACGGGAAACAGAGAACAGGAAATACCCAATTTAATAATAGCCGTTAAAATAAGTTAATTGTAGGGGCGGGTTTAGCCGTTTAATTTGGGTATCTACCGATAACCTCTAAACCAAACCCGCCCGTTATTATAACGTGGGTTTAACGTTGATGAATTTCTTTTTTCCGCTTCTGGGACTGCTGCTAGGACTCTTCGCGATCGCGATTCTACTCTATCTGGTTACGGGTCGCCGCTATCAATCCTCTGAATCGGTGGTCAATTCTTATGACCAATGGACAGAAGATGGTATTTTAGAGTTTTATTGGGGCGAACATATCCACTTAGGGCATTATGGCTCACCGCCTCAACCCAAGGATTTTTTAGCCGCAAAATCAGATTTTGTGCATGAAATGGCGCGTTGGGGAGGACTCGATAAATTACCTCCAGGAACCACTGTTTTAGATGTCGGGTGTGGCATCGGCGGCAGCAGTCGTATTTTAGCACGGGAGTACGGGTTCGCCGTAACCGGAATTAGCATCAGTCCCCAACAAATAAAACGCGCTCAAGAGTTAACGCCAAAGGACTTAGATGCGACGTTTTTAGTCGATGATGCGATGGCAATGTCTTTCCCAGATGCCAGTTTTGATGTGGTTTGGTCAATTGAAGTGGGTCCTCATATTCCCGATAAAGCTCTTTTTGCCAAAGAATTAATCCGGGTACTCAAGCCTGGTGGTATTCTGGTTGTTGCTGACTGGAATCAACGGGATGATCGCCAGAAACCACTTAATTTTTGGGAGCGTCCGGTGATGCGGCAACTCTTGGATCAGTGGTCTCATCCGGCGTTTTCTAGCATTGAAGGGTTTGCGGAACGGTTGCAGGAAACCGGACGGGTTGAGGGCAATGTAAAAACGGCAGATTGGACAGACGAAACGCTTCCATCTTGGCTTGATACTATCTGGCAAGGCATCGTTCGACCCCAGGGATGGCTACAGTTTGGTCTATCCGGTTTTATCAAGTCTGTGCGAGAAGTGCCGACAATTTTATTAATGCGGCTAGCCTTCGGTTCTGGGCTTTGTCGATTTGGCATGTTTCGCGCTATTCGAGCCAATTCTCCAGCCAATTTAACTGAAACCGTCTCAACTCAAGCTGTGGCGACAGAACGGTGATGAATCAAATTTGACATCCTCACCGCGTTATACTGTTAGCGGTCACAAACTGAGCTTTTGTCATGCAGAGCTTAGTGAAGTACAGCGTAACATAGTCGTGAGATTCTTCACTCCGCTACAGTTCCTTCGCTTCGCTCAGGACTCAGAATGACAAATTTGACCGTGCGAAGCTACCAGCTACCAGGGGTTTGGTCACCAAACCCCTACTCTGGGTGGCGTAAACACGACTCTGCACAAAAGTGTTTTTCATGACATGGGGATATAGCCTATCCCTGCTATCCTTGATTTTGTGAAAACTGGGTCAATGTTGCCTCTAGAGATAAGTGTTATGGAGCCGTGGTTAAAATTACTTCTGCAATGGGCTGTCCCTGTTTTTAAGACCCTGGTCTATCTGAAAACGACTAATCAATTTAATGGCATACCCTTAAACGAGAAACCAACATCTGAACCCAAACCTCTTATCCTACCCTATCAGGGGGTCGATGAAGCGCCTCAACGGGAAAAACTGGTGACAATGGGGCAACATTTCGCCAATAAACTGCCAGATGTGATCAACGCGATCGCGCAAACCGTAGATGAAACGGATCACCTAGAACAGCAGCGCTTCCAGCAACAGAAAGCCCTTCAGCAGCAACTCGTCGCCGAACATCGCCAAACCCTATTCAAACTCGCCGCCTATCAACGGGAAACCACCCTCCAGTTACCGGAAGTCCATAAAATCCTCGATCATTGGCCCCTCCGCCTGTTTCCTTCCCAACTCCTCGAACCCCATCGCCCCAATCGCCCGATTCCGCTACGAATTTTTATTGCCCCTCCCCAGGTTCAGTTTGAGCGGTTTGGCGAAATGAACTCAGAAGTGCCAGAAATTGAACTGGGTTTGGCGCAACGATTGCGAGAATTCTTAAGTCAACATTATCCCCTGCACTCTCAAGTGAGACCCACTGAATTTTTAGGCGGGGCGTGGGAGAGTAAGCGGTTTCATAGTGAATCGAGTATTAAGGCGCTGTTTAGTTTATTGAAATCTGAACCCACCTTAATATTAGAATCAGAAATTGATGGCGATTTTCTGATTTTTCGCCTCGCTTATTGGGGATTAGGGCAAGACAGTTATTGCTATTCAACCTTATGTAAGTTCTCCTATCGAGATTTTATCTATGAATCAACAAAAGCCAGGGCATTAAAATGGAAAACCACGCGAGACAAACTCCTGGCATTGGGAAAGAGTATTGAGGATATTAATGCCAAAGGCGGCGACAATGCGATTAATTTAGCCTACTTGGAAGAAGCCGAAGAATTACAGCAAGCTGGAATTGATCCGAGTGAATTGATTTTTCCCTATAAAGTGAACCGCCGCGATTGGGACAACTTTTGCCAGTTTTTAAGTACCTGTCACTGTTTAGTGGCGGGCTGGGTGGCGGATATTCACCATCTGGTTCACTCGGATGTATCACCGCTTTTGCCGGAATTATTACCACCATTAATTGCCGATATCTCTGATCCGAATTTAGTCCAAGTGGTGATACAAACTACTCTTTCAATTTATCAAGAGGTGTTACAGTCCCTTATTAGTAAACGCCCTTACTGGGAACCGGAACTGAGTTTAAAACTGGCACAGAGTTTAACCTGTTTACCCGATAAATCTTGGGCAACGGCACAGATTAAGTTCTCGGTGAAAGCGTGGCTGCAACAACGGAAACAGCCCCATCGAGAAGGCTTGCAGGCATTTGAAGCGATGCAATTGGTATTAACCCAACAGGATCACCACTATTGCCAGATGCTGCAATCCTGTTTAGCCGCTGTGGGCGATGAACAGGGGGCAAATCAAGTTCAGGAGTTGCTAGAGGCGATCGTATCCCGTCAACAGTCGCAGACAGTTGCTAATCTAAGCTTAACCTCTACGTTCACCGGACTCAGTGGCAAAGTGCAGGCGATCGCGATTCATCCAAATGGACGTACCCTGTTAAGTTGTGGGGGTGACAGTACGATTAAGATTTGGGATCTTATCAGGCTGAATTCGACACCGATTCAGCAATTAAATGGGCATTCTGGTGGAGTTTTGACGCTAACTCTTAGTCGCGATGGGCAGATTTTAGCCAGTAGCGATCAGTCGAAAAATCGCAGTTATATTAAAGTCTGGAATCTACATCAGGGTAAACTGCTGTGGACGCTTTCTGGACATCGCAAGCAAATTAATTCCCTAGCGATTAGTCCGGATAATCACACCTTGGCGAGTGGTTCCCACAAAATTAAGTTATGGAATTTAAACACAGGAGAACCCTTCCGCACGCTATTTGGGCATAAAGAATGGGTGTATTCCCTGGCGATTAGTCCCGATGGTCAAAGTTTAGTTAGTGGGAGTGGGGATAAGACGGTTAAGATATGGAAATTGGCAACCGGAGAACTATTGCGGACGTTGAGTGGACATAAAGCTAGTGTTAGGGCGGTGGCGATTAGTCCCGATGGGCAAACGATTGTTAGTGGAAGTGAAGATAAGACGATTAAACTCTGGGATTTTGAGACAGGGAAACTCCTAATTACATTAGCTGATCATACCGGAGCGGTGTATGCGATCGCGCTAAGTCCAGATGGTGAATATCTGATTAGTGGGAGTGAGGACAAGACAATCAAGATTTGGCATCTGCATCGGGGGGAACTCATGCAAACCCTTGAGGATCATACCGCCCCAGTATACGCCCTTGCTATTGGTGGTGATGGACTCCTCGCCAGTGGGAGTGAGGATAAGACGATTAAATTGTGGCGTCCCTTGTAGAGACGCGCCATGGCGCGTCTCCCTTATTGGCGTTTGTGCTATCAAGACGAACACAGAAGGTTAATCAAGGATTGAGGTATCTCTTCAAAATGCTCTAACAAAAAATCCAAAATTGCCAGATGGCGCAAGTCAACAGGTTGAGGACGATGATAGCCTTTCCCTCGGTTAAACCAACTCTGAACCGTCCCCTGGGAACGAGAACAGATGTGAGAAAGTTGCTCATAAGTGACATCCCATTTGGCATAAAACTGCTTGGGTGTCATCCCTAATTCACAGTAACAATAGAGGTGAATAATGTATTGTTCCCGCTGAGTAATTGGGCGGGGATAGTTTCGCCCTTGGGGGTTATAGCGTCCAGTTGGACTATGCACAGATAGAGGCGCAATCCGATGGCGAGAAAGGGTGGAATAACAGTAGAGATTTTGATCATTTTGATCATCTTCACTCATCGGTTCAATCTCCTCTATTTCCTCACCATGGCGCAGGGTATTTAAAGCGCCAGCGATGAGTTTACCGTTGAGGCTTTCGGTCAACTGCTGAATAAATAGCTTCGCGATCGCATGGACTTCAGCATCCGTTAGATGCATTTGCGACGCATCAAAATCAATATCGCGGTAGTGCTTGAGTAGAGACAGGAGTTGGGTAATCCCAAATTCCGTTAACGCTTGCTGGGTAGAGGTTTCAGCGGTATAGCTGGTGTCGAAGTGAGGCGGTAAAGGTTTCATAGGCTTCTTTTCCTTATGTCATATTAGTGTACTGCTTACTTGTAACAATGTTATAACATAACAATCAAAATTAAAACCCCCTTCTCTCAAAAAAAGAGCCAGGGGG
>JGI12140J13697_1148969_pt1 | contig 12762 bp, 10 predicted proteins | sample ElkSlonscriptome_5_FD_13697 | JGI IMG/M metagenome (IMG submission 13697) | reverse complement strand
CATTTTAGGAATTCCTGAATATTGGATTGTGGACTATCTGGGAATTGGTGGTAGAGAGTATGTTGGTAAACCCAAACAGCCAACTCTCACTATTTGCCACTTAGTTGAAGATGAGTATCAAAAGCAATTATTTCGGGGAGAGGATTTGCTCGTATCCTCTATCTTTCCAGAGTTACAACTCACAGCGAAACAAATTTTCAATAGTAGCACATTAGCAACGGCGACGTAAGAGCGGTAAGTTCCCCTTCTCCCATGCAAAAAAAGCGAAGCATCCTTTGTCCTCCCTCCTCGCAGGGGGGAATGAGGGGGGTTGGAGAAGGGGTTAGGGGATGAGGGTGAAAAGTTTACGAGTAACATTTTCAGCCAATAACATCCAGCACAAAACGCCGTACCAACATTAACTCTTCTGGCAAAATCTGATGTGCCATATCAAATTCTTGATAGGTTACCTCGATTCCCAACGCCTTTAAATTATCTCTGGCGTGTTGGGCTTTACTCACAGGCACAACCGGATCTTGTCTACCATGCACGATCAAAACTGGGGGTAACGATTCCCGCGTCAGTTGAGCCGAATCATGCCAGTAGCCACTCATTGAAACTAAGGCGGCGCAGGGTAATCTTAACCCCACATCCAATGCCATGGCTCCCCCTTGGGAAAATCCACTTAAAATGGTGCGGGATAGGGGAACGCCTGTACTTTCTTCCAGAGAGGTTAACCAGTCGATCAACTTTTGGCGACTTTCCTCTAACCCCTGATTATCTTGGCTTTCTAAGGCATACCAGGCATTGCCCCAGGGGACATCGGGATGAGGAAACGGAGCATCGGGAAATAGAAACTGGACATTGGGCAAGTCTAATGCCAAGGCTAATGGGGCTAAATCCTGAGAGTTAGCCCCCCAACCATGTAAGCACACCATCAAGTGGGTTGGGGATTGACCATTGGTGGGTTCAATAGTGACGGATTCTAAAGACAAAGACTGAGATCCTAAATCAGAGGTTGTTGGATTTCTAGCAGATGGAGAACGGTTTTGGCAAGCGTTCAACCCCAAAACTGTTCCCAGTGTGGCACAGCCTTTTAAGAAAAATCGCCGTCCCATTAATTTTAATCGAGACTCTGGCATTTGCTACGTGCGTGCCAATGTTAAATATATTGCACCTATTAACGAAGACTATGTTTCAGACGTTAATTAGCGATCGCGGATTTCAGTGATGAGTTAGGACAATTGAGTGGTTCGCCTGTCTAGGAATTAATATGCCTTGAACTAGGCACTCTGGAATTGATTAGATGAGAGCGTAGGATAGTGGCAAGTATAGCCGCGCCATATTTGTCTTGAATCTCATCACAGGTGGCTTCGCAAAGTCTCTCGACTTCATCGATACGCTGTTGAAGTTCAGCAATTTGTTGGTCAGTTTTGCTTATTTTAGGCTGTATCCCAAACATTTCGTCGTTCTCCTCAACGAATTAAACGGTTTGCCAAGCTGATGTCCTAGCCCTCTATAGGATAGTCGGAATGTGCGATCGGGTCTGTTCTTTTCAATGTAACCCTACGGCTAATTGAAATTTGGATTGAGAAATGCTTGAGATTCCCCAATTTATATGTAAATTTTTTTAAATTATACCGTGTTTAGAGAAAAATAATAATGATAAGATTTGGAAAAATCGGGTCAAACTGTGCTATGTTACCGTCTTGAGGAGGCGCTTGGGCGAATTAACGTCTCCAGAATTCTGCTATGCCGCGACGACCCCAGGTTAGGCGAAGCCTTACAGGATCTCAAGCAACAACTCCCTGATCTAGATTTAAATCTAGATGGGAATGAGTGGCACTTTAAGCAATGGTGGCAAACTCATGGTATTTCTTGGACAGAGCAATTGTCGGCGGCGATTCAATGCCGAACTAATAATAATACAATTATAGAAAGCACTATTTTGCTGCCAATTCTGCTGAACCTATGTTTCCAGTTATTTACTCCGACGAATTTCTCAATCATGAGAACGGTGGTTTCCACCCCGAACGCCCGGAACGATTGACAGCCATTGTCAACGCCTTAAACGCTGCACCCTGGGCAGATCAAGTTGATTGGCAGCTACCTACGCCTGTAGAGAATCGTCCGGTAATGCCTCTGTTGCAAAAAGTTCATGACCAAGATTACATCAATTTAGTCCAACAACTCGCCCATGAAGGTGGAGGGATGATAGATGGCGACACCAGGGTTTCTCCCCGCAGTTATGATATTGCCCTGTTAGCCATCAGCGCTTGGTTAGATGGAGTTGATCGGGTTCTCACCAGCAACAACCCGGCATTTGTCCTCGCACGTCCTCCTGGACATCATGCCGAAGGTCCACGGGGGATGGGATTTTGTCTCTTTTCCAATGCGGCGATCGCGGCTTACTATGCCTTAGAACAACCCGGTATCCAAAAAGTCGCCATTTTAGATTGGGATGTTCATCATGGTAACGGCACCCAAAGCCTGGTGGAAAACGATGCCCGAATTGTCTACTGTTCACTCCATCAGTATCCCTTCTACCCTGGCACCGGGAACCCTCGCGAACGCGGCTCGTACAATAATATTCTGAATATACCCATACCATCAGGCAGTACATTCACAGAATACCAACCCATGTTTGAGCAGGGGGTGATACCATTTCTCAATGAATTTCAGCCCGATTTACTCATCATCAGTGCTGGTTACGACGCCAACGCCGATGATCCCCTCGCCAGCGTCGCCCTGAAACCAAAGGATTTTGGCGTATTCACAGATTACTGTTTGCAAGTGACTCACCGTATTTTATTTGGCTTAGAAGGAGGTTATGATCTGACTGCTTTAGCCAAGTCCGTTATTGCCACCATTGAACCTTGTTTAAAGCTGGGTGAATAGTTGCACAAAGACAAAAAATCAGCCTTCGTCATACTCGCTCCCTTGAGAAGCAAGCTACGTCATTCGTCATTCGTCATTCGTCATACTCGCTCCCTTGAGAAGCAAGCTACGTCATTCGTCATTCGTCCTTTGTCCTTCACCAAAGAACAATCAACAATCAACAATCAACCATTAGAACAGCTTCAGATTGTAACCTACACCTAAAACCAGTCCCAAATCTGTTTCATCATCCTCAGGAAATGCCACATTGACACGCACTGTTCCAGTAAATCGGGGAGGGATGGGAACATCGACACCACCGGAAACCAACGGATCAGCTTCCCAGTCATCATCAGGTTGCAGCAGCACACCTCCTCCAACAAAAGGAATCACAATCGTTTGTCCGGTAACGGGAGTCTTGATCGGGAAATTTAGGCTAAGAGTAAGTGATGTGGTGGTTTCGTCACCAAACATGACCGCATTGTGCAAGGAGAAATTCTCAGCAAACCCGGCTTTACTGACAATGACGACAGACCCTTCCCCTAAGTTGGTTTCCTCACCATCCAGACCAATATTTCCACCTACGCCGATATAGCTGCGTCCCAGTATTTTTAGGGGATTAACTCCAGGGACTTGTGCTACCTCTGGAGTGGCGGCGACAGTTTGGGGTTGAATCAAAACCAGGGTGGGTTGGGTGTTATCGGTCGTTGAGCCAGACGATTGAGCCAAGTCAGAGGGAGTAACGGTTATATAACCATAATAGGCGGAGTCTGGCGTCTGGGCTTGAGCGGATAAACCACTACACAGCAGGGACGAAGCGGTGAAACCGAATAGCCAGGAAAAAAGGGTTGCCGAGTTCGGTTGCATGATTTTTTACTCTTCTATATTGAGAAAATCATGCCACAATTTAACCCACCTTGGAAAGTGAAGATAGAGAAATTGAACCTTGCATCCCCACCTAACACTCGTCTAGAATCTCCAGTCTTCATCCCTGGAAGATGTCAAGCGGGTTGTAGTAAATCTCTACTACTATGTTGGATTTGAGCCAGAATCTGCATCGCTTCTGTCAAATTCTCACAAAGATAGTTGGTTTTGAAGTAAAAAGGTTTAAGACGCTCGGTCGTTATTTCAGCCGGTTCCCAAATGATCAGCTTCAAGGGTTTTTGGGGATGGTTCGTTGCACAAAGCGAGTGGAGTATCATCGTAGTACGCACCTCAATCAGTAGAATGCTCCGGGTTCAGAATCCAGATTCAGCGTCCCACCGCCAGACGGCTGACAGCGATCAGGACTTTTTCCGGGGTCTTTACAAAACTACATTCACAAAGGTGTCTATCAGGACGCTTCATTAAATCTTTACAGTTATCAGTTATCAGTAAGCAGTTATCAGTTATCAGGAGCAGGAGGAGATAGGGAAGATGGGGAAGATGGGGAAATTGTGTAGGGGCGGGTTTCACTACTATCTTTTCGGTTACACCCAGATGTAACTAAACCCGCCCCGACTTGACCAATGACCAATGACCAATGACGAATGACAAATATTAAGTAAAGTAAAGATATAGCAGCAAAATCGGAGTTGTAATTTTATGGTGTTATTTGGATTTGGCGGATTTGGCAAAAAGCTCAGCCTGCCTAAACCCGAAGAAGCGTTACCGGGGCGGGAAGAACCCATGTCCGTTCCAGCCAACCACGATGTCAACGGCAATCCTCTCAAACCCCCTTACCCCGATGGTATGGAAATGGCAATGTTTGGCATAGGCTGTTTCTGGGGGGCTGAACGCATATTTTGGCAACAAGAGGGAGTGTTTGTTACGGCTGTGGGTTACGCAGGCGGAATAACGCCTAACCCCACCTATCAAGAAGTCTGTACCGGGATGACCGGTCACAATGAAGTCGTGCGCGTCGTATTTGACCCCAAGGTGATCAGTTATCAGCAATTGCTGAAAGTTTTCTGGGAGAGTCATAATCCCACCCAAGGGATGCGCCAAGGAAATGACACGGGTACTCAATATCGTTCGGGAATTTATACCTATTCCGATAGTCAAAAGAAACTCGCAGAAGCCTCACGAGACGCCTATCAAAAAGCGCTGAGTGAGGCGGGTCATGGAGAAATCACCACAGAAATTGTTGATGCTCCAGAGTTTTACTATGCAGAAGGCTATCACCAGCAATACTTAGCCAAGAATCCCAATGGCTATTGTGGGCTAGGAGGAACTAATGTGGCTTGTCCGACGCCCGTGGCTCTGTAGTGTTATAAATTCCAAATGACCTTGATTTGACCCCACCCTCACCCTCCCCTTACCAAGGGGAGGGAACTCGAATAGCTTTGGTTTTGTCCTTGGAGCCTTCTCGACTTCACCGATGGAACGCTTCACCTTCAGGCTAATTCCATCCTGGCGAACTCTAAGAAACCAACAGGAGAGATCGCTGGGCTTTTGGGACATATTTGGTGATAACCGCCATTTATTTTAGTACAGTTTCAGCGATTATTGACAAAAAATTGGCACGCCATCTCAGAAAAGCCAGCGTGAGAGATCGCTGGATGACATGGAAAGTATCATGGTGCCGCTACTAGATTACACCATTGCGGGGATGACTGAAAATAGTAGCTTTACAGTTTGATACTTTCGCCGCAAAGGAAAAGCTGGATTTATTTTTTTGTGTGTTAACTTATGGGTATTTGCATCGAAGCCGCTTGAGTTCCCAGTTGCTGAATCATGACTCAACTCAATCCCCTGAAATCTAACCAATTTTGGTTATTGGGTATCGCCACGAGTTTAATCACACTGCATTTCACGTTAGTATCGAGAAGCAATAATAATAATCTATTCAGCGCCAGCCTCCTGTTTGGGTGCGTGGTTTTAGGGTTGCTGTGGATGAAGCGCGATAAAATAACCTGGTACAGCAGTCCATTATCCAGTAGTTTGGCAGGGTTGCTGATAGCCGGGATTCTGTTTAAAAGTAAACATGTCGTTGGCGATGACGTTTTCCTGCAACTTTTCCCGTTGATGTCAGGATTGGCGTTAGCGTTACTAGCGTCTGGGTTTAAGGGATTAAAACAATACAATCAAGAATGGCTACTGCTGGGGTTTATTGCAGTTCCTTGGAGACAACTGGTTTATCCAGTTCTTAACTTATCCTTGTTAACCGCTAAGTTTGCCAGTGGTTTTCTCTGGCTATTGGGCTTTGAGGTTAAGCGTGAAGGGGTTATTGTCAGTTTGCCTACGGGGAGTATTGAAGTTTACAATGGCTGTGCTGGTTTAAAGCTTATGGTTCAGCTTTTAGGCATTGCCTTGATTTTTTTAGTTCTTGTACCAACGGGATTAAAACAGAAGGTTTTACTACCCATTTTTGCCGTTTTTATCGGTTTTGTGATTAACGGGATGCGGGTGGCGCTGATGGCGGTACTTGTCGCCCTATCAGAGCAAGAGGCATTTGCTTACTGGCATTTGGGACAGGGTTCTTTACTATTTTCGCTGATTGCAGTATTGATTTTTGGTTTAGTCTGCCATAAGGTTGCAGGGGGGAAATATCCTTACTTTTTATGACATCTCTTCTATCGACGCACACTACTCTGCCCTCAAATTATTGGCTCCACGAGAGATTACTTTATGTCTTTTTAAGTGCGATCGCGCTTCTTATAATCGGTGGATAGTTGCATCCCTATTCCACGAGTCGTCTGTTTGGGATCAGGGACAATATGCATTAAACGGTTTTTTTGTCAAATCTGCCTCGAAATGAGTCTAGGCAATTAGGTTGTGCAATATAGTTGTAGTATTTCAGGTTTGCCGACACGAGAACGAAAAAAATAACGCATTCACTTGTAGGGGCGGGTTTAGGGACTCAATTAATGGGGAAACCGATAACTTATCAACGAAACCCGCCCTGATTAAATTGACAAAACAACGTCCTAATTCAATTTCTTGGGAGTCCCCTGGGGAATTTTCGGGCGCACGTCTTAACTGTATGAACTGGTACAGATTGCCAACAATGGCGAATTCGACAACAGAATATTCCCGATGATTAAATTGGCAAAACAACGTCCTAATTCAATTTCTTGGGATTCCCTTGGGGAATTTTCGGACGCACGTCTGTGCGCCCCTACGAACGGATTTTTATGATTACCTTCCTTAACGGCTTGATCCCAAAGACAACTATCAATAACAGCAGGGTAAAGAGATTGCCGATAATCTGATCCGGTTCCGGTACACTAGCGGTGTTTCCAGTCGATGGTGTATCTGTTCCTTGATTATCCATTCCTTCAGGTGTCTCAACGGGTACATCGACTTTTTTACCATCCTTGCTATCGACTCGGATTTCTTCGGTAACGGCTACAAATGAGGTATATTTGGACATCAAGCGATAATTGAGTGCTGTATCCGTCACCGCTTCGACTACCTCTGGGGTTTCACGACCATACATTTGATTCATTAACGCCTTAATCCGCGCCCGTCCCCACAGTTGCGCGATCGCACCATTCCCGCGTACCTCGTCAAAGTTCACATCTAAGCTGGTTTCGTAGGGTTGACCTCCCGCCACCGTGCCGCTAATCTTGAGTTTGCCATTCGTGCGATCGCCTTTGCGTCCAAATACGACTAAGGGCTGGTTGGCAAATAAATCCCGTACCTTTTGGGGATAGAATTCCGGCGCGTTTCCTGTCCCCTCCCAACTGACTTGGATATTCGTCAAGACAGGATTATTAATCTCTTGGAAAAACTCCTTGGCGACACCCTCGGCTGATTCATTCGGGGGAACCACTTCGGCGGTTCCGCGCCCCAATTCCGCTAACCGTTCAATTAAAAAGCGATTCGTCGAAGATCCCACGCCAAAACTATACAAGCGATTTCCCGGCTTCAGGCGATCGCGAATTTCACCGATAATCTGTTCATCATCGCCAATTAACCCATCGGTTAATAATACAACACTCCGCAACCGTCCCGCAGGTGCAGCCGGGAAATTCAATACGGTGTCAATTCCATTCATTAACTCAGTTCCGCCATTGGCATTGAGGCGATTAATATAGTTGAGGGCTTTTTGTCGATTTTGAGGGGTATTCGCTAACGGTTTATCTGATAAATGGGTCGTACTATTAGCAAAATCAATAATCGTAAACGTATCCTGGGGATTCAATCCCTGAATAAACTGGCGCATCAATTCCTTGGATTGGACAATGGGGGAACCCGATTGTGATCCAGAGGTATCGACGAGGAATACTACATCCTTGGGGACAATTTCATTCTGTTGATACTCAATCGCCGGGATTAAATAGGTGGCGAAATGACCCCCTCGTTCATCAGCTTGGGTTAAGACAGTGGCTTGCGTATCTGCACCCGCCACTTGATAGCGTAAAATTAAGTCTTTATTCGGAATCGTCTCTTGATCTGCCAGTTCTACCCGTACCGTGGAACTCGTCTGTTGGGTGGTAACCGGATGAGAGGGCGATCGCACATTACTGATAGGTACACCTGCATCAATTTCCACCGTCACATCAATATCATGACTGGATCGTCCTGGCGGTGCAACTGGAGGATTCACCTGTGCCGCATAAGCCACGTTTGTAGTCAGTGCTTGGTTTGTAGTCAGCGCTTTAGCGCTGCTAGCACTAAAGTGCTTACTACCAACAGAGTTTGTCATCAGCGCTTTGTTTGTAGTCAGCGCTTTAGCGCTGCTAGCACTAAAGTGCTTACTACCAAAACTATTCCCAGCCTTATATCGCGGCGCTACCACCATCGGAAACGCAAACTCATAATCCCCGCCCTCAAATTTCAGGCTATCGGTATAGCGAATCGTCACCTGAATACTTTCCCCTGGTTTAATATTCGCCAACGACTGAGTAAACACATTTGCCCGTTCTTGTTCTAATAACCCCGCCGTTTTCCCCGCTTTTTTCGCTTTCTCATAAATTTGCTTGGCTTCCTGGCGTTTCTTAATCACGCCACGAATAATCCGATCATCCAGTTGAATTTCCATATCATCCACCGCCGCTTCATCAGGGAGGGGGAATTTATAGACGGCTTCTAAGGGATGATCAAAGGGATTGGTAAACGTTTGGGTAACTTCCACCCGCGACACATTCCCAGCAATTTTTGTGGCGACTTGGGTATGTTCTAAAGGGAATACCTGCTGTTGTCCATTAACTGTGGCGAAAAGTCCCCCAGTTTGACTCGGTGATGATGTCGGTGACTTCTCCTGAATCGGATTCGTAACCACTGGGTTACGGGTAGAAACCTGCTGGGTGACAGGTGATACCAGATACCGAATTCCCGCCCATCCCATAATCAATACCGTACTCGCCACCAACCATTGTTTTCTCTTGCTTCCACGCTGAGAAGGGTTTAAATCCTTTAATACCGCTTCCGCCGACTGATAGCGCCGTTTGGTCGCACGTTGCAGCAGAGTATTCAGAATCTTGGCTAAGGGTTTACTGATTGACCTGTTCCCGTTTAAATAATCCTGCCATACCCAAGCATCTTCATGACTATCCAATAAATCAAAGGGCGGTATTTGCGTCAGCAGGTGAATACAGGTAACGCCTAAACTGTATAAATCACTGGCAAAAACCGCTTTTCCGCGCACCTGTTCCGGGGCGGTATAAGCGGCTGAACCAATCACCGTTCCGGTGCGTTCCAGAATGGTTTCTGTAGCAAACTTAGCCGCACCAAAATCCACTAACACCAGATTCCCATAACCGAGACGACGAATAATATTTTCCGGTTTAATATCCCGGTGAATGACCTGATGACTATGGATAAACTGGAGAACAGGTAATAAATCGCGCAACAGCAGGCGGATTTTTAATTCACTGAAAGATCCTTCGCTGGCGAGTTCAGTGGCTAGGTTTTGTCCATGGATAAATTCTTGAACTAAATACTGACGCTTGTCTTGGCTAAAATAATCCAATAATTGGGGAATTTGGGAATGATGTCCCAGGGTTTTTAAGCGTTGGGCTTCTTGTTCAAATAGTTCAGCCGCTTTCTCCTGATTCGTGGTGCTTGAGTGTTTTGGGAAAAACTGCTTAATCGCACAGTCGGGGTGATTGGGATTGGATTCATCCACACCGCGAAAGGTTCTACCAAAGCCACCTTGTCCTAGGGGATGAATTGCCCGATAGCGATCGGATAATAGTAACTCTGAACCGCAACTGTGACAACTGACAGCATCTCGCGGATTCTCTGGATGCTGACAATCGGGGTTAAGGCAATAGCACTGATAGGGATGAGAGGTAGTGCTGTTTTTAGGGTTAGCGGTAGTCATGGCATCCAGTTCCCAGTTCTCTAAGTCCTTGAGGTTATTCTAGCTGGTGAGAATGGAAAAAGGGGAATTGTAAATTACTGTTGCAATAATTAGAGTTGCTGCAATTTTTTTTTACAAAGGCTACCGTTGATCTAAGTCGTGGTGACATGTCTGTCCAGCCAAGACTGAAAACGACCCGATTATCAGGAGATTGTATGCCATTATATGCAGAATTACACCGTCATCTGGGGGGTTCAGTGGTTCCTCGGATTCTCTGGCGATATTTTCAACGCCAAACTGATCCGTTGACCCAGAAATTTGCTGACTATGACGACTTTGAGGAATTTTACACGCGATCGCGCAACACATTAGATGAGTATTTGGAACTGCACACCTTAGTCGAACATGTGCAAACGGTGCAAACGTTGCCCTATTTTATTTATCGCTTAATTCGCGGTGCGTATATCTTTGAGAATTTAGCCTATTTAGAACTGCGGTATACGCCTTATTTACGCACATCGGAACAATTAAGTCAATCGGAACGGATTGATCAGATGGCGCAGATTGTGGAGATTGTTGGACAAGCCAGTCAAGTCCAGGATTATCCGATGGTGACGAGTCAGATTCTCTGTATGCATGCGCGGCTTCCCTATGACGTGAATAAGGCAATTGTTGACCTTGCTGCCCAAAGGAAGGATTATGTTTGTGGGGTGGATTTGGCAGGAGGAGATGCCCATTATAGTGAACGGTTAGCCGAATTTGTCGGACTCTACCAGTATGCGCGATCGCTCGGTCTGAATACAACCGGTCATCTCTACGAAACCAGCGACGGTTGTTATCCGGAACTGTTACCCTATTTAATGCGGATTGGTCATGGAATTCATATTCCCTTAAAGTATCCAGAGTTGTTAAACGATGTCGCCCAGCGCCAGCAATGTTTAGAAGTCTGTCCCACGACCTACCTAAAAACCGGAACCTTGGAGGATATTCAGCAACTTAAAGTCGTCTTTGATTCCTGTTTCGAGGCGGGGGTTGACATTGCCATTTGTACCGATAACGCCGGATTAAATAATGTGCGGTTACCCTTTGAGTACGAAAACTTATTAACCCAAGATGTGATTGATTTTGAGCAAATGCAAGCCTGTCAAGATGCCGCCTTTCGTCACGCCTTTGCTTGGCCCCATCAACAGCATCCCGCCTCTCTCTTAACCGGATTACTAAAAAATCCCAGAGATGAGGTTGTCGCCGCCAATGGTACGCCCAGAACCAAAGATTAACTGGTAGATACCCGCTGACATAAATTAACACCCTGTAGGGGCGACCCGCTTGCATCAATTAACAACGGTAATCCACTCAATTTGATCGGGTCGCCCTCTTCTCCTGTTTATGCGAAGATAATATCAAAGACTGTTCGTTACCCTCATTTCTAGATGGCGTGAAAAGTCAGCTAATGACTATTATAATAGTATTTCCATATTCAACATCATTAATAATTTTAAATTCATTCGATATACGTTCCGACAACGGTAATAATTCGGCTTCATTTACCGGATCAGATAATTCTTGATAAATGTCCCGAACTAATCGATACCGACCCGGAATAGTAGCGTCAAAAGTAGGTGCAGCATTGTACCCAGGTAAATACCCATAAACCTGATAAGTATCTCGGTATGTTTCTCCTGGTGAAATTTCCCAAGGCGGACTCAAACACTCATTTTCTACCGGAGAGTAAACCGTTACCCATTCCCCATCTTTATACTTTTGTAATTGAGGTGCAGACGGTTGATGACAACCAATTAAATACACAGTATTGTCTGTTGTATTTGTATATTCCGTTTCAATGGTCAGTTGAACGGCTGGTCGAGAATCATTCACAATCTCGGCATGGTAAATTAATTGATCAGTACGAATGGCTGCGTCACCCCTCGTTTGAGATGTTGCTGAACAGCCTAGTGTTACAATAGCTAATGCCATACCCATCAATCTGACTCTCTGGTTTAACTTCATAAGATTTGCAGATACTTAAGATCAGGGTTGCTGACTTAATCCCTAAGCTAAAGTCTTTTATACAAAAGCTATATAGCTACAGATGAAAACGATGAGCCACTAGACTCATCCCTTTCGACAAAAGTTCCTCAAATCCTTACTGTTGCCTGTTCCTTCCTAATTTCAACCGTTAACTTTAATGAAAGTACGACTTATTCAGGGTTTAACGGGTGGATAACTATCTTTAACATGTCGCATCACTTCTTGATAAATTTCGCTACTTACGCGGCTACCCCGTCTAAAGTCTTCTAATTTGGCATTATCCAAATAGAATTCAATGGTGAATTTAATTAAGGTAAACCCCTCATATTGGGATGTTCCCTTCATCCTAATTTTCGGTTCTTGCCGTTGACTTCTGGCTTGTTTAAATCGCTCCCGCAACCATTTCACTAAATCCATGACATAATCATCGAGCCGCGTTTCTTCCCGATGAGGATTACTAATTTTCTGAAAAACTCGTTGAAATCGTCGTTTTAACAGTTCAATTTTTCGCTCCCATTCATCAGGCAAAATATATTGATCTTCATCGCGTAAATCTGGATCTCTTAACCAAATGCGATACCATTCCCGCACCAAACCAATTAATGTGTCTTGTGATTCATTTTCTTCTAATTCAAAGATAATCCGTT
>JGI12140J13697_1004849_pt1 | contig 12811 bp, 9 predicted proteins | sample ElkSlonscriptome_5_FD_13697 | JGI IMG/M metagenome (IMG submission 13697) | reverse complement strand
TGCGGTTTTGACTATTTTAGGATAAAGAATAAGCACAACAGACAGAAATAGTATGAGAATCAGTAATACTAATTCAAGAGATGTCATAGTTTTAGTAAACTTAAGGCAAAATCTATTTCACATTCAACCGATTGCGGATCAGGGTTTCCGTCATCTGAGCAAGCTGATCTAACTTCTCTTTATTCTCCTGCGCCCGTTTCTCATAGTCTTTCTTCCGGACAATTGCCGCCCGTGCTAAGTCTTCCCGATTTTGTTTCAGCGCTTGAATGGCAACTTTCTGCCAAGCGCTTATCTCCCGCACATCTCGATTATATTGCGGTTGCAGCGTATTCCAAACTCCTTTAATATCGGCTAAGGCTTTCGTTAATAACCGATTAGCTTTCTCGGGATCTTTCTCTTGTAGCGCTCGTTTAATCGGTTCGTATAAGTTCTCAGTATTCATCTGAGTAATAATCGGAATAAAATTTTGAATTTGCGGACTTTTACTGACGCCAGTTTTACACCAGACAGCAAAGTGTTCGCAGTTATTAGATAGCAGGTTATAGCTTCGTTCACCTAAACGACTCTCAGCACGGCGAACGACTACATCCGGAATAAAATGAGTGGGATACTGTTTAACATAGATTTTTCCACCTCTAGCAAATGTCGGTAAAGAGGTGCGTTCAATGGTTTCACTGGGTTTGCGGTAGTGGATAACCGTACCGTCGCCACAGTCAATCCCATAATGTTTGTAGACGCCTTGTCGGTTGAACAATTCTCGATAAGCGTAAATTAGATCGCCTCGTGCCATATTTGCCTTTTGTTATTTGTTTACGTCATTTTTCATTGGTTATACTCGCTGTCGCCAGAAGCAAGCTACGTCATTCGTTCTTTGTTTGATAAATTTCACCGTCAAGAAAAGCGTAAACGAGTGCGGATTGATGTTTCGATGTCCCTCAAGAGAGTAAAATCGAATGGGAAAGCCTATTACACTCCAGAATGAGCCAAATTTCTCCATCAACCTTGACGTCTGCCCCTCTCAACCCGCTTAAGCAACCCACAGACTGGTTTTATGCCTTGTGGAAGTTTTCTCGTCCTCATACGATCATCGGTACTACCCTAAGTGTATTGGCATTGTATGTGATTGCTTTAGCGATTACCGACGGTGCGATCGCACTCTCAAATTTAACTCAACTCCTGGGTACTTGGATATCCTGCTGTTGCGGTAATATCTACATTGTGGGACTCAATCAACTCGAAGATGTGGAAATTGACCAGATTAATAAACCTCATCTTCCCATCGCGGCGGGGGAGTTTTCCAGAGGACAAGCTAAACTGATTGTTACCATAGCTGGACTCTGTGCGCTGCTGTTAGCCCGGATACTGGGAGGATGGTTATTTCTCATGGTTAGCGTCAGTTTAGCCATTGGTACGGCGTATTCCTTACCACCGATTCGGTTGAAGCGGTTTCCCTTTTGGGCTGCACTTTGTATCTTCTCAGTGCGAGGTGCTGTAGTCAATTTAGGACTATTCTTGCATTTTAGCTGGGTATGGCAACAAGGTGAAGCGATGACGCCAACGCCTGCGGTGTGGGGATTGACGTTATTTGTTTTGGTGTTTACTGTCGCGATCGCAATTTTTAAGGATGTCCCGGATATTGATGGAGATAAGTTATACAATATCACCACGTTCACGATTCGACTGGGTAAGCCAGCGGTGTTTAATATCACCCGATGGATTATTACCCTCTGCTATTTGGGTATGATTCTCGGTGGAGTGTTACTGTTTGACGTGGTTAACCCGCTTGTCTTGGGGATAACACACTTGGCGGCTTTAGTTTTGGTTTGGTGGCGTAGTCAGGATGTAGATTTGCAGGATAAAGTCGCGATCGCCAGTTTTTATCAGTTTATCTGGAAGCTGTTCTTTTTGGAATATCTGATGTTTCCCGCCGCTTGTTTGTTAGCCTGAAACACTGATTACACGGATTTATGGGGGAGATTTGGGTGGGAGGTGAGAGGTTAGTTGCACTGATTACACTGAGAGGTTAATTCTCAATCAACAGACGATGATTTGATTGTCAGGAGATTATTTAGTTGTCTATGTCAATCTGTGTTACTTAATCGTTAGTTTCCTGTCGGTTTGATTACAATCTGTGTAATCTGTGTTATGCCATAGTAAGTTTTGTGTCTGTGTCATTAAAATCTGTATAATCTGTGTTTGATTTAAGTTGGATAGCGGCTACAGTCGTTAGTGTCGGTTTAGTAACGGTTATTTTTTTGATGGGTAAGACGATCGCGATCGCGTCGTTGTTTCAAAAGGGGATCGCCCTTTATCAGCAACAGGATTACCCCGAAGCGGAAACGGTGTTTCGTCAAGTTATTCAGAAACAACGCAGTAATGATATGGTGCGCTTACTGCTGGGTAATACACTCCTGGCACAAAATAAATGGGATGAAGCGGTAGCTGTATTCCGGGATCTAATCGCGCGATCGCCAAAAACGGTGGATGGGTATGTCAAGTTAGCCCAAGCGTTGATTGCACAAGGTAAACTAGAGGAAGCAATGTCGGTGGTTCAGCAGTTGATCCAGCGCTATCCTCAGAACACAGAAATTCCTTTTAGCGTCGGTTTAATGCTATCAAATATTAATCGACTAGAGACGCTAATTGAGTCGTATCAGACGTTGAGTCAGCAGTCTCCGGAAAAAGCTATTTTACGTTTAAATCTAGCCAATATCTTGATGATTCAAGAAAATTGGCAGGCGGCTATAGAAGAGTATCGGGAAGCGATTGCCCTCAATATTAAAAAGCCACAAGCGTATTGGTATTTAGGAGATGCGTTGAGACAAAAGGGTCAATTGGATGAAGCCCTAAGCGTCTGGCGACAGGCAATTGTCCGTTATCCTAATGATCAGGAAGCTCAGCTAAGAATTCGACAAGCGCTAAAAGAACAAGGTAAATTTGGATAAAAGGGACCCGAAACCCTATCATGTCTGATCAAGATATCGTTCTCAATGCCAAGACATACAAGTCACTCCAAGCCGAATTAACCGATCTGCGATCGCGTGTGGCGCAATTGGAAGCAGCAAGAATGCCAGAACCGACTCAAGTTGCCCAGCAAAAGGCGCTGTTGGCTGTGGTGACTAAAATTCGGGAATCTCTGGATTTGGAGAGTATCTTTAAATCAACCGCCACCCAAGTGCGTCAACTGCTGAATGCGGATCGAGTGGGGATGTTTCGCTTTGATCCAGAGTCTGGCTGTCGCCGTGGGGAAGTTGTCTCTGAAGATGTAGTGTCGCCGTTTACGTCAGCTATCGCCACCAAAATAGAGGATGACTGTTTCGGCGAAAGACATGCGACTCATTATCAACAGGGGCGGATTTGGGCGGCTGAAGATATTTATGCTCTGAATTTACCTGATTGCCACATTAAAATTTTATCACGTTTCCAAGTTCGAGCCAACTTGGTTGTGCCGTTACTCAAGGGGAATCAGCTTTGGGGGTTGTTGTGTATTCACCAATGTTCCCATCCCCGTCAATGGCGCAGTGATGAAATAGAGTTTGTCCATCAAATTGCCATTCATTTAGGTGTGGCGTTGCAGCAAGCGGAGTTTGTGGCTCAACTGCAGATGCAGTCGGAGTTATTGACGAAAGCGGTTAATCAAGCGGTTGAACGAGAAAAAGCAGTTGCAGCGATTATCGATAAGATTCGGCGATCACTTGATATTAATACCATATTCCAGACGACAACTCAGGAAGCACGGCAGTTGCTGAATGCGGATCGGGTGGCAATTTATCGGTTTAATCCCGATTGGAGTGGTGAATTCGTGGTTGAATCGGTGGCTGAGGGCTGGAAACCGTTAGTCCAAGAGCAATATCAAGATCCCCAGTTATGCCAAAATATTAGTAATTGTAGTATTACATCCTTAGCCAATCCTCAAATTATTGATACCTATCTCCAGCAAACTGAAGGCGGGGACTTTATTAAAGGGGAAGTTTTCCGGGTTTGTCGCGATATTTATACAGCCGGGTTTTCGGATTGCTATATTCAAAGCTTAGAACGCTATCAGGCAAGAGCCTACACAATTATTGCGATTTACAAAGGTAAAAGCCTCTGGGGACTTTTAGCCGCGTTTCAAAATTCAGCCCCGCGATCCTGGGATGAGACAGATATTAATTTTTTGGTGCAAATTAGTGCTCAATTAGGGGTAGCGATTCAACAGGCTGAACTGTTAGGTAAAGCCCAACGGCGATCGGCAGAATTGCAAACCACACTGGAGGCGCAATTACAACAACGGGCGGATGAGTTAGCCCAGGAAGCGGAACGGGAAAGGGCGTTAGCTCAGGTTATTGATAAAATTCGCCAAACCTTAGATTTAAATACGATTTTCCAAACGGCGGCTACAGAAGTCCGGCAATTGTTGGATGTTGAACGAATTGCCATTTATAAATTCCGCGAGGATTATTTCGGCGATTTTATTTTTGAATCGGAAGCAGGAGATTTACCCAAACTGGTGGGGAGTGCTTGGGATGATACCTATTTAAGCGAACATCAAGGGGGTCGATTACGCCAGAATGAAGCGTTTTTTGCTGATGATATCTATCAAGCCAATTTAACCGATTGTCATATTGAAAGCTTAGAATCATTTGGGATTAAATCCTTTGCGGTTGTGGCGTTATTTAAAGGGGAAAAACTATGGGGAATGCTGAGTGCTTTTCAACATAGTAAACCCCGCCATTGGCAAGAACGGGAAGTTAAGTTACTTATGCAAGTGGCAGCCCAATTAGGGGTAGCATTGCAACAGTCGGAATATTTGGAGTTATTGCAAGCGCAAGCCGTCCAGCAAGCCAAGGCTGCTGAACAGGCGCGGGCATTAGCACGGGTGATTGAAAGTATTCGTCAAACGTTAGATATTGATCAGATTTTTAGTACGACGACCCAAGAAGTCCGGCAAATTCTTAACTGCGATCGCGTCGTAGTTTATCGATTCAATTCGGACTGGAGTGGAGATTTTGTCTCTGAATCTGTGGCATCCGGTTGGTCGCCCTTAGTCGGTTATGAGCTGACAAGCGTTTGGTCAGATACCTGTTTACAAAAAAATCAGGGCGGGCGATTTAAAAATCATGAAAATATTGTCGTCAATGATATTTACCAAAGGATTTACTCGACCTGTCATGTCAAGTTGTTAGAGGTATTTCATATCAAAGCTTATTGTTTAAGCCCGGTTTTTGTCGGTGACAAGCTGTGGGGATTATTGGGAGCGTATCAAAACTCCAGTCCCCGTCACTGGGACGCCGCAGAAATTAGTTTACTGACACAAGTGAGTAATCAGTTAGGCGTAGCGCTACAACAAGCCGCCCTCATGGCTCAACTCAAAGATGCCAAGGAAGCGGCTGATGCGGCGAACCGGGCTAAAAGTGAGTTTTTAGCGAATATGAGTCATGAACTGCGGACTCCCTTGAATGCGATTCTGGGTTTTGCCCAAGTGATGACCCGCGACTCGACGTTAACTCTAACTCAACAGGAGTATTTAGGAATTATTGCTCGCAGTGGTGAACATTTACTCACACTGCTCAATGATGTACTAGAAATGTCTAAAATAGAAGCGGGTCGGATTACACTGAATGAAACCAGTTTTGATCTGTATCGCTTACTCAAAAGTTTAGAAGAAATGCTTCAGCTAAAAGTGGCTTCCAAGGGCTTACAGTTAATCTTTAATTGTGACCCAGAGGTTCCCCAATACGTGCGGACGGATGAGAGTAAGTTACGTCAGGTTTTAATTAATTTATTGGGGAATGCGATTAAATTTACAGATGAAGGGAGTGTCACCTTGCATGTAGAGACGTTGCATGCAACGTCTCTACATGGCACGTCTGGGAACCAATCTGTAGGGGCGAGTTTGACGGATAACGTTACCCCTTTGCACAGACGCGCCATGGCGCGTCTCTACGGGGAACGGGGTATAATTGCCCAATCCCCAATCCCCAATCCCCAATCCCTAATCACCTTTGAAGTCGAAGACACGGGTTCAGGAATTGCCCCAGCCGAACTCGATACCTTATTTGAAGCCTTTATCCAAACCGAAACCGGGCGCAAATCTCAAGAAGGTACAGGATTAGGTTTACCGATTAGCCAGAAATTTGTCCAACTGATGGGAGGAACCATCGCCGTCAGCAGTGTTTTGGGTCAGGGAACACGGTTTCGGTTTACGATTAAGGTTAGTCCGGCTCAAGCGGCTGATATTGAGAGCCAAGAGTCTAAACGGGTGATTGGTTTAGCCCCCAATCAACCCACCTATCGGATTCTGATTGCTGATGATAAATGGGAAAGTCGGGTATTGCTGGTTAATCTAATCGCACCGATGGGGTTTGAGGTACAGGAAGCGGAAAATGGACAGCAAGCTGTTGAACGTTGTCAGAGTTGGCAACCTCACCTGATTTGGATGGATATGCGGATGCCTGTGATGGATGGTTATGAAGCCACTCGTCGAATTCGCCAATCGTTGCAGGGTCAAGCCACAGTAATTATAGCCTTGACTGCCAGTGTTTTTGATAAACAGCGATCGGTTGTTTTGTCCGCAGGCTGCGACGATTTCGTTAGCAAGCCGTTTCGGGAAGAGGTTATCTTTGAAAAAATGGCGCAACATTTAGGGGTGCGTTATTTGTATGCTGAAGCTGAACCTCTCTCTCTCACATCGCCGGATACGCCGCCAGCACCCTTGCAGGAAACTGCCCTACAAGAGGCGTTGGCACAAATGCCGATTGAATGGCTGGCACAACTGCACAAAGCTGCACTCAGCGCTAGAGAGAAAGTGATGATTCAGCTTATTGCCCAAATTACTGAGGAGCAAACCTCTCTGGCTCAAACCTTAACCCAATGGGTTAACACCCTTTCTTTTGATCGCATAGTGGATTTAACACAGCCCCTCCTTCATGAGTGAACGTCAATCTCAAGCCATCAAGGGAGACATATTAATTGTCGATGATATCCCTGATAATTTACGTATTTTGTTTACCATGCTGGCGAACCAAGGCTATGAAGTTCGTCGGGTTATTAGTGGGAAACAGGCACTGAATGCGGTTAATACTGATCCGCCGGATTTAATTTTGCTAGATATCAAAATGCCGGAAATGGATGGGTATGAAGTTTGTCAATGCTTAAAAGCTGACGAGAAAACCGCCGAAATTCCGGTAATTTTCTTGAGCGCTCTTGATGAAGTCTGGGATAAAGTGAAAGCCTTTGAAGTGGGTGGCGTAGACTATATTACTAAACCCTTTCAACTCGAAGAAGTAATCGCACGGGTTAAAACCCAACTAACTTTACGCCATATTCAACAGCAACTGCAAGCTCAAAACGCCACCCTAGCAGAGGCAAAAGAAGCCGCAGAAGCCGCTAACCGAGCGAAAAGTGAATTCCTGGCAACCATGAGCCATGAAATCCGCACCCCTCTAAATGCGGTGATTGGCTTAACCGGAATTTTAGAGAATACGAAACTGGATACCCACCAACAGGACTTGGTAGAAACGATTCGCCAAAGTGGGGAAACACTACTGATCACAATTAATGATGTGTTAGATTTTGCCAAGATTGAGTCGGGTAAACTAGAACTTGAATTCAAACCCTTTAATCTACGTGACTGTCTGGAAACCGCTGTTGATCTGTTTGCGCCCAAAGCCCTGCAAAAAGGATTGGAATTAACTTATTTTATTGACCCAGAAGTCCCTTCTACTCTGATTGGAGATGTCACCCGCCTGCGCCAAATTCTGATCAATTTGTTGAGTAATGCAATTAAGTTCACTGATGTGGGAGAAGTTAGCGTTTCAGTAAAGGTTGAACATTGCTATGTCACCGATTCGACTCAAAACCAGGATAGCCATACCTCGCCGACTGTTTGCCTTATGTTTTCGGTAAAAGACACGGGCATTGGTATTCCTAAAGACCGTTTTAACCGTTTGTTTCAACGCTTCAGTCAACTGGATTCTTCCACCACTCGCCAGTATGGTGGCACGGGACTAGGTTTAATTATTTCTAAACAATTAAGTGAAATGATGGGGGGAGAAATTTGGGTAGACAGTACCTTGGGTGAGGGGTCTACTTTTTCCTTCTGTGTTGTTTTAAGCGTAGATCAAGATGCGTCTGAACCGAATGTAACAACTCCTCAACCTCAGCTTGCGGGTAAACGAGTTTTAATTATTGATGATAATCCGACAAGTTGCCAAATTTTAACCCAGCAAACCCAATGTTGGGGCATGATTGCCCGAAGTACTCAATCGGGGAATGAAGCCCTGGGTTGGCTCAATCAGAAAGAAGCCTTTGATCTGGCAATTATCGATCGGCAAATGCCAGAAATGAACGGGCTAACTCTGGGTCTGCAAATCCACAATCAACCGGGTTTTAAACAATTGCCTTTGGTATTATTAACGCCTATAGGAAAATTGACGACGAAAACGTCTTTAATTGAGCGTCATTTTGCTGCTTGTTTACCTAAGCCGATTAAACTTGGGCAACTTTATAATACTTTGACTCAAGTTTTAGGAAGGCAAGCTACTGCTATTAAGTCTCAGCCTGATTCACCAAAATCTGGAGATTCACCTCTTGCCCTACAGTTGCCGTTACGGATTCTTTTGGCTGAAGATAATATAGTCAATCAAAAGGTAGAATTGTTGCTGTTAAAACGTTTAGGTTATCAAGCTGATTTGGTTAGTAATGGTCAGGAAGTTCTTGATGCCATCTCCCGTCAATCCTACGATGTAATATTGATGGATGTACAGATGCCAGAAATGGATGGCTTAACCGCTACCCGTCACATCTGCCAAAACTATTCCCAGCGCCCTTGGATTGTTGCTTTGACAGCTAATGCGATGCAGGAAGACCGAGAAACGTGTTTAGAAGCGGGAATGGATGATTATATTAGTAAACCGATTCGCCAAGCTGATTTGATTCGCGTCTTTAACACGATTCCTTCGCGCCAAGCACCAACACCCTAGTTACAAACGCAAAATTAAATAATCAGTTACACTCTCAATTAAATAGAAAGGGTTTGACAGATACAATCATCCGCTCTAACGGAGTTTTGTTATGTTTGAGAAGCTCATGTCCCCACAACTCATTCGTGTTATCCGAACAGTCTTGTGCCAGAACGTCTCCAATTTCCTCAAAACTCTTGTTGATGTCTCGCTTTAGATTCTCAGGTTCAGATTGCACTCCCAGAATGAATACTCTTTCTTTTAGATTATCTGGAATTTGACTCTGTGCGTAACTCAACCGATTTTCACGGTTATCAAAGTCAATCAGCAACACCATCATTCGTTGCGGAAATTTTCGCATTGTCGGCACATAATCATTGATGAATTGTTCCACAGTTCTTTGCCAACCACCAGCGGGTGGCAGGACTTGAATAGCACGAGCATTAAGGTTGGGAGATTGAATATGGCAGCTAAGACCATAGCGCAAATAAAAAAGCATTTTTCGCCGTCAGATAAGTCTTTAAATTCAACATTCAGATTTGCACTATTTGCTTCAAATCGAACAATCATGCTTTTGGAATCTTTGCCAATTAATTCATTCAGAAAATCCTGAATGTCTGGCATAACGTCTCGGAGATATCTATCAACCCGTGCGTAAGCAGCAGGATAGCGACTGAGTAATCCAGAAACCCACTCTCCAAAGTTTGAGCCATCTCGCCTTGGCTCCAAGGTATCGCCCTTGGAATCTCCTGTCATAAAGGGTGGGATTGGGGCTAAAATGATCATGCGAGCCAGCCAAGTCTTGAAAACATGAAGTGGATCAGTCTCTGATTGCTCCTGAATTACGGGAAGCGCAACAAGATGCCAATCTAACCGAAACTGAGCCTCACGATTTTGGGCGCTGCTGTAAAGAGTGACTTGGGCTTCTTTTCGAGAGTAAATTGGCTCTCCTGAAACGAGCAATTGCTCTTCAGAAACTCGCAGCTCTCTAAATTTTTGATTAACTCAAAGTTTTCTAGGCATCTGAAGTTGTGTACATATAGTCTTTGCAGCATAACCCAATGATTCTTAGCTGTTTAAATTGAAAGAATTTGTGAGCAAATGTACTCATGGTAAACGATATTGATTCACCCACATTCCGATTTTTACACTATTCCTTTGCCCAACGCCTAATTTAGGGAGGTGGGGGCTAGACATCCAAGGCAGTTAAGTACCAAGCAGCTTATCCCAGAACGTGAAGTACAATCCATAGTGGACAGTGTACTGGCGATGATGTATTGAATGATAGGTTGCCCCGATAAACCACTTCCCCAGCCAGTGGTGAAGAAATGATGAGGGAAATATCTCGAATCCCAGATGAGACACTACTGCCCATATTGTCATCGTAATCAGTGCCGCCGCCAAGGTGATGAAATGGAGCGGGACGATAAAGATTATCGCTACAAAGAAGAGTGATTGTATAATTGCCTCTGGTAAATCAAATGCGAAGGAACTCCACGGGGTTGGTTCTCCCGATCGGTGGTGTCCAGAATGCATCCATTTAAACAGCAAAGGGTGGTGAAAAAGGCGGTGAATAAAGTAAAAGTATGTATCCTGAAGCACAAGCACCGCAACAAAACTAACTCCTATATACCACAGTCCATATTCATCTGGGTTAGTATAGAGGAGCGTTACTCCCAAACCGTACTCTGATAAGATTAGCGCTGCACAAAAAGCAAAAACAGTTGCCGATAAAACCGATAGTACGATATCATTTCTGATGGAATCATTCATCAGTGGCTTCAGACGCAAACTGTTTTTGGTGAGGGACTTTCCCAGAACGAAATAAAAGAGCCAATAGGCTCCCCCAGCAATCAGAAAGTATCGGACAAGAGTGACTCCAAAGAAGACTAAGTAATAATACTCAAATGAGTGGTTTGTTAACTCCTTCGTAATTTGCAAGTTTCCTCCTTTTTATTTTTAAATCCGACTTCAGCTAATTGAATTCCCCTCAGAGCCTTTTTCAAAGAGATATATGTTTAATGTTTAATCAAACTATTGCCATTGACGCTATCATCAATGACTTACTTATAATCTCACATTTAATTAATTAATAAAAAATGCCCACAGATAGATTTTGGGCATCCTTTGGTCTCCCCCTTTTGAAGGGGGACGGGAGGGGGATCTGAAGGGGGACGGGAGGGGGATCTGAAGGGGGACTTTGATCTACTGTACTTTATGGAGAGCGCAAAGCGCTGTATCATGTCCGGTCAAATCCCCCTAATAAAAACGCCTGAAACCCTTGTTATTAAAGCATTGCAAGTATGGACAACCGTCAGGACACGATATGACTGCTTTAGATGACGGACTAAAATTATACCAAAGGACGCCCTAAGTAGGGCTTGTTGAATAAGTATTGGGGAGATGGGGTGAGGGGGTGGTGGGAGAGATGGGGGAGATGGGGGAGATGAGGAAGATGCTGCTTTTAGGCTTGCATGGCAAGGTTTTTGACCGTTTAGGCATCAAAACGAAAGCACTGGTTGGGTCAAAAAATGGCTTTCCACCTTTGTGTGGTATACCATCTACACTCATGCAGCAAGCCCTACTTATTGAATACTTTCCTCTCCATAAAAAGCGGCTCTATCTACAGGAGACCATGGCTGAAGTTTGCTGAGTAAGGCGGGATCAGGTTGAATGCGCTGAATTTGCCCTTCTACTTTAGGACTATCGGGTCGGAGGGATTGTCCGCAAATGAGTAAAAACGACCACTGATAGGTCTTACCAATTTCCAGAGTTGGTGCATCAATGGGTAGTTTAAAGCTGACCAAACCTCTCTGGTTAGGAAGTGATACGGTTTTTTGGTAGAAATACTCTTCTGTTTCATCCTTGAGAATAAATACAGCGTCTTGAGCCACTGTTGGTGGGATGTAAACAAAAAATGTGGGACGTTCGGCTACCGTGAATCCATGATTTGTAGCTAATTGGAACGGTGTGACTGATGTTCCCAGCTCACTTGTGTCATTGGGACAGACACCACCATCCCGTGAGGCTCCCCCGGCTGAATCTTGGGGCGCTCCTTTCCTGTCGGGAATAAAGGTCGCACTGGCTGTTTCGGACAGGGGTATGGTTTCAGCACGTAATGATACTGCTAAACCACTAACCAGTAGCAGCTTTAGGAAAAGACCTACTGACAAAAATGCAAGAGGTTGAGGTGTATATTTCCAAGCCATGATAAAAAACCCTCGTGAAGAAGAATGAGTTGTAGTGCATCACAGGGATTTTAAGCGGCATCCCATAACAGACAGACAAATAAAACACGCATTTTACTAAATTAATGGCAACTTGTCTATTTATTTTTGAGAATACCAATTCCCTAGTAAAGCAATTGAAGAATGAGAGAGTACCTACAACCCTGGATGTGTCGCCCCGGTTAACACTTAGTTTTTATCGCCGAGTGTGGGGTCATACCCCTTAATTATTATTAATACCCAGTATACTATCATAACGTGGAATGAACCGTGCCTATAAACATAAATTCTTCACGTTTGTCAATATTTAGACAATAGGTAGGGCTGACTGCAAAAACCGGAAACCCTTAAAAATAAAGCTTTTGACAACGATTAAAGTTGATTTAGTGCAAGCTTCTCAGCCTCGATAGATAAAAAATCCTACCCAATAGCGAGCGAGACTAATAGCAAGCAAGACTAATAGCGAGCGAGACGCTCGCACTACTGTTCCCCTCTGCCTTCTGTCATTCAGGGAATAGCCTTTGCTTGACGACTCCCCGCGCATAGAATGCGGGGGATTCTGAAGAGTAATTACTCACTCTCCCCTCCACTCGAATAGGCTGAGTTGAACCCATTCCATCCGAGGGTTCTCAGGCTCATCTG
>JGI12140J13697_1135900_pt1 | contig 13157 bp, 12 predicted proteins | sample ElkSlonscriptome_5_FD_13697 | JGI IMG/M metagenome (IMG submission 13697) | reverse complement strand
ATGAGGGGGAAAATGCCAAGAAGTAGATAGACACAGTGGAGAGGGGAGAATAAAAGTGACTTTAGGTCATGTATTTTCAATTAATAACAGAGCAAATCAAGATTATTTTTAGTTCTATTTTATCTTAATAAAAGAGGGATAAATTGATGCACTGTCCGGTTCCCCTTCTCCCGTGCAACAAAAGCGAAGCATCCTCTGTCCTCCCCCCTCTTGTAGGGGGGAACGAGGGGGGTCGGGAGAAGGGGTTAGGGGATGAGGGGGGAAAATGCCAAGAAGTAGACAGACACCTCCTTAACTTGACACCAATGGAGAATGAGGGTGTCCAAACTCCCCGCGAATTCGACTCAAAACCTCTGGCAAATTCCTCTCCACCTCCTCACTACTCACTCTGACAAATCGTAACCCTAAAGACTCCAAAAGTTGCTGTCGTTGCTCATCCAAATCTTTCTGAGACTCATGAATTCCACCATCAACCTCCACAATCAACCGCTCAGATGCACAGAAAAAATCAACAATAAACCGCCCGATGGGTTGCTGACGCCGAAACTTTCGCCCCTCTAGCTGCTTTTTCCTTAAGGCTTGCCATAATATTGCCTCACTCGGCGTTGATTCCTTGCGAAACTGACGGGCAATTTCTATCATTTTCTGTTCTAATTGTCTGGGAACTTCCCATTGCTCTACATTTTCAGTTATTTTCACGGCGTTACCTCTTAAGAGTGAATTGTGTAGGGGCGGGTTTTACTACTATCTTTTCGGTAACACCCCGATGTAACTAAACCCGCCCCGACTCAGGTTTCTAGACTTCCGTCAAAAGTCAGAAACCCAACCTACAAAGTTGACTCTGTGAGGAAAGCATTATTGATAGGTTGGCTTTGAGAATGTAATCGGTTGTTGCTATGGCTCGGTTTCTTGAGAGCTAATCGGTACTTTGTCCTCAAAAATTGTTCCTTTAAGATTCGCCCCATCCAGATTCACCCCTTTCAGATTTGCCCTTTCAAGATTAGCCCCTTCAAGATTCGCCTCTTCAAGATTCGCCCCTTCAAGATTCGCCCTTTCAAGATTCGCCCCTTCAAGATTAGCCCAGTATAAATCTTTATAGAACGCCGTCATCAAACGAGTAATACTGGCTTTCGCATCATCTTGAAAGCCTTCTTGAAATCGCTTGAGCAATTTTTTAAGATTACTGTTGTCACAATGGTTTTGAATGTCTCGCACCGTAGTTGTCCGCCCATTGCCATGCCAAGCAGCCAGGGCAATTTCTTCGAGAATGCGAATAAAATCTCTTTCCTCAATTCCCTGAATGGCTCTATGTTGATATCCTGCCCACCCTCGCTCATAAATGGCTTTGAGTAAGTCATTATAAATAGCATTCAAGTTAGTGTCTTTGGAAAAGGTTAGTTCTCCCCGTCTCAGACTGAGAGCCACTAGATAATTGAGCAAGGGTTGAGCGGTAATTTCAGTTAAATTACCCTATCCCCGGCTAAACTATCCCACTTGCCAAAAAAGAAATCAATACCTCCTTTTCCTACTGCTTTTGAGAAATCTTTTAAGTTGAGTTCCATTGGTTTGTGAACCAATGCAGTCGGTTTGCTGATGGGGAGTCCAGATTCGTTTGTCATGATGGGTTTAGGGGAATTGTTACAGGGTGATAATGTAGAGACGTTGCATGCAACGTCTCTACAGGGTATCGGAACAGGGCATTTTGACCTCGAAACACGGCATTTTGACTTCAGCAATTCCACCTTAGCAGGTGCGTTACGCTGACGCTAACGCACCCTACGAATCTTAAAATAAAGTCGATAAGAAGTCGATGAGTTCTCAGTCATGTTCTCAAAGTGTTACCTGTTTTAATCAAGGTGTAGAGTTAAAACCTAATCTCATGGGTAGGAAAACTGGAACAGATGCAAGTAGCGTAGGATGCTTTCTAGGATTGATGTTACTGATAGCCGGATTTTTTTACATAGTTGCACCCATCTTTTTGAATCACAGTCATAAACATGACCAATCAGAAGGTAAACAATATATTGGCTCAATGAATCGCGCCCAGCAAGCTTACTATTTAGATGAACAAAAATTCAGTGGCAATATTCCTGATCTAGGTTTGGGTATCAAGACTGAAACAGAAAGCTACGCCTACTCAACTCAGATAACTGATAATGCTGCATTTAACTATGGCATATCTCGTAAGGACAAAGTTCGGAGTTATGTCGGTGGTGTTTTTGTCGTTCCCGCAACTGACGTTGATGCTGATGCAGTATCCGATAAGATAACTACAGTTGCTATTCTCTGTGAAGCGAATACACCGGGTTCAATCCAACCCGCAGCACCTACCTATCAAAAGGGTGAACTCGCTTGTGGTGAGGGGACAATTGATTTATCCAGATAGGAATAGCTTGGCTCAGTTAATATAGCCTTTCTTCAAGGAATAAGGGACTTAGATAAGGGCGCAAGCCTTGCGCCCCTACAATTGAATGATTCATTAGGACTTATTCAATCATGGTTATTTTAGAAAAAACACCCACTCAACTGAAACTCCGACACCGCCCCTATTTCATTTGGCAACTCTCTGGATGTTTGGTTGTCAGCGTTCCTTTACTAATTATTCTGGTTAGTTTAGTCCTACCTTGGATTGTTTATATGTTGGGCTTGTATGCCTTATTCGCTTTTAATATAGTTTTGAGTATTGTCTTACTTGTCTGTGCGGGACGTATTTTCATCTATCACTTTGATAAAGACACAAACAGTCTGTTGATCAAACGGCGAGGATTATTGAAAACTCAAGTCACGTTGTATCCCCTAAGCGATATTTTCCAGGTGCAACTGAAATCCACAAGCTGGAATCAGGATCGGACAAGTAACTATCAAATCGCGATTATTTTGAAATCAGGGAAACATTTGTCTATTAAATCGGAAGGAAAAACCCTACAGCAAAAGTTGGAGATAGTCAACCTGATTCGTCGATTCCTGGATATGCCACCACAGAAACTAGCTGATTAATCTCTACTTTTCTACCCTCTGCCTGATTCGTAAGTAAGTTGTTGGAAATAAACCTAAATAGAATGTCACTGACTGGTATGCTGGTGGGCAATGCCCACCCTACGATATCGCATTACGATATCGCACTACTGGTATGATGGTGGGTTGAGCGAAGTCGAAACCCACCCGACGATAGATTAAGGATTTCGGTAAGCCAAAACTGCTTATTGAGCGTGCCATTCACCCTAAATATATTAACTTGTATCAATAATCCTCAAACCCTTACCAAGAACGAATGACAAATGACGAATGACAAAGGACGAATGACGAATGACGAATTGTGTATGCTAGCAATAGCACAATCATCGAGGAAAGGATCATGAGTGCAGTAACCTCAACCCCGAATCAACCCGCTTTAGCGAAATTACGATCAGGATTACCCAATATTTGCGGGTGGGAAGAGCAAATTCGGGCGGTGGTGCAACAAGACGAACCAGTATTTTTGCCCACAACTAATCTGCGCCTCGAGGATATAACTTCAGGATTCGCTTGCGCCTTGCACATGCACCAACCCACGGTTCCAGCAGGGGCGAATGGTGAATTGATTAGCAATCTCCAATACATGTTTGAACATCCCCAGGAAGGGGATAACCATAATGCCGAACCCTTCGCCGGGTGTTATCGTCGTATGGGCGATTTTATTCCTCAACTGGTATCAGAGGGATGTAATCCTCGGATTATGCTGGATTATTCGGGGAATTTGTTGTGGGGATTCCAGCAAATGGGGCGGGAGGATATCCTGAATAATCTTAAACGGATTACCTGCGATCGCGCTTATCAGCCTTATGTGGAATGGCTGGGAACGATGTGGAGTCATGCAGTTGTTCCCTCTACCCCAATTCCTGATATTAAACTGCATATTCAGGCATGGCAACATCATTTTGCGGCTATTTTTGGCTACGATGCGCTGAAGCGAGTCAAAGGCTTCTCACCACCAGAGATGCATTTACCCAATCATCCTGATACTTTGTATGAATACATCAAAGCATTGAAAGACTGTGGCTATCGCTGGTTGATGGTGCAGGAACATTCTCTAGAAAATCTGGATGGTTCGGGATTGTCACAGGAGCAGAAATATGTCCCCAATCGTTTAGTCGCTCGCAATTCTCAGGGCGAAACAATTTCTATCACAATTTTGGTTAAAACACAAGGGTCAGATACCAAATTAGTGGCACAAATGCAGCCCTATTTTGAGGCAAAGGGGCGGGGTAAGCAGTCAATTGATAATCATTCGATTCCCTCTTTAGTCACCCAAATTGCCGATGGAGAAAATGGGGGCGTGATGATGAACGAATATCCCCGTGATCTATTTCGTATTTACCATGAAATTCGTGATCAAGGGGGCGGAAAAACAGGTGTCGTGCCGATGAATGGGACGGAGTATTTAGAATTAATTGAAGCAGCAGGTGTTAATCCAGAAGAGTATCCTCCTTGTCAAGCCGTTGGTCAACATAAAATTTGGCAACGAGTCGATCTAGATAATATTACACCTGATGCAGTCGCGAGTGCGATCGCAGACTTGACAGCCACGGATCATCAATTCCATGTTGATGGGGCATCATGGACAAATGATTTAAGTTGGGTGAAAGGGTATGAAAATGTCTTAGAACCCATGAATCAACTCAGTGCGGCGTTTCATCTGAAGTATGACCCCTTAGTGCAGCAAGATCCATCAGTGACGCAGCGAAGTGATTATCAGCAAGCGTTATTGTATACGTTGTTACTGGAGACCAGTTGTTTTCGCTATTGGGGACAAGGAATGTGGACAGATTATGCCCGTGAACTTTACCAACGCGGTGAAGCGATTATTAAGGGTTAAGTAGGTAGGGACAATTCAAGTTAACGGTGAGGAGCGTCATTTGTCATTTGTCAGGGAACAGGGAACAGGAAACAGGTAAGGTAGAGACGTAGCATGCTACGTCTCTACACCCCCATCTTCCCCCGCTTCTATCTTCACGCACCACGAATGTTACCTATAAACCATTCTTGGGAATACTGAGTCCAGATTTGTCTGCGTGCTAGATAGGAGTCTAAGGATGTTGAGTGCAACAGGGAATGATCCTCAAAAATCCCCACTAATTCTGATTGCTGATGACGATCGCTTCACACGGGTGATGCTGCGTCAACTGCTGGAAAAAGAGGGATATCAGGTGATCGAGGCAGAAAATGGAGAGAAATGTTTAGCGGCGTATCAGCAGTACCAGCCGGATATGGTGCTGTTGGATGCGTTGATGCCGGTGATGGATGGTTTCATCTGTTGCCAAAAACTACAAACCTTTACACAGACTCCCGCCCAAAAGAGCGATCGCGCGTTGCTGGGTATCCCTGTACTGATGATTACCGGGCTTGAGGATCAAAAGTCCATTGATTCGGCATTTGCTGCTGGCGCGATCGATTATGTGACTAAACCCTTGCATGTCCCCGTCTTACTCCAACGTATTCGTCGTCTCCTCGCTGCAAGTTGGGCAGAAAAAGCACTGCGACGCAGCGAACAACAATATCGATCCGTCGTAGAAAATGTTAAAGAAGTTATTTTTCAAATTGACCCCAATGGTAACTGGGAATTTCTCAGTCCGGCTTGGACAACGTTGATGGGGTTTACTCTAGAAGAAACCGTAGGAACGCCTTTTCTCCATTATGTTCATCCTAATGATTACCAACTCCAGCACGAACTATGGCAATCTATCATAACCGATAAAAAAACCTGTTTTCAACGAGAGATTCGATACGTCACCAAAACCGGAGAAACTCGTTGGCTAGAAATTCATGCCCATGTCTCCCAGGTAGCTGACGGCTCATTTACAGGTCTTTCCGGTATTCTACAAGATATTACAGAGCGTATCTATGCCGCCGCCTTAGAAAAAGAAAAAATCCGCCTAGAAACGGAAATCATCGAACGTCAGCGCAGTGAGGAAACGATTCGCCAAGCCTTAGAGAAAGAGAAAGAACTGGGTGAACTGAAATCTCACATCATTACCACCATTTCCCATGAATTCCGGACTCCCCTCACCACGATTCAATCCTCTAGCGAATTATTGAAACTCTACGATCAGAAATTAACCGAGGACAAAAAGCTAAAACATTTCCAAAAAATTGGCTGGTGCGTCGAACATATTACCCAACTCCTAAATGATGTGATTCTGATTGGTCAATCGGAAGCGGGACAAATGAAGTTTAATCCTATTTCCCTGGAGGTGGCAGATTTATGTCGTGACCTAATCGAGGAATTCCAAAGTAATCTAGATCCGCAATATACCCTCAACGTTTTTGTTGCAGAATATCCGATCAAAGGGTTATTTGACGAGGCTATGTTACGGAAATTATTAAATCACTTGCTCTCCAATGCTGTCAAATATTCCCCCAAAGGAGGCACAATTACCTTCCAGTTAGGCTGTCACTCAGATTATGTAACCTTCCAGATTCAAGATGAAGGAATTGGTATTCCACCAATGGAGCAATCCCGATTATTTGAATCGTTTTATCGGGGGAGTAATATTAGCACCATTGGCGGCACTGGATTAGGACTCGCCATTGTTAAAAAATATGTAGACTTACATCGTGGTCAAATCCAAATTGAGAGTGAAGTCGGCGTCGGCACAACCGTTACTGTTACCCTACCTATCAATCAGTAACAAAAATTGAGCAAGCAGGGTAAAAACTTACTTAGGGGCTGCTGAATAAGTGTTGTGGTGAGGGGGAGCGGGGGAAGCTGGGGAACACCCCGACTTTACGAATGACGTAGCTTGCTTCTCGCCGATTATGCTAAAATTCAACATCCGACTCAAAGCAGTGAACTTATTAGTGCAAGACATAGACTAACCGAGTGGTATTGGAAATGGGGCAACTAGACAATCAACCGGACAACGGGGAGAATCGAGAACAACAAGCTGCCGATCTCTTGCAATCCATGACCGAGAGTATTGAGGGCATAGAGACGTTGCGTCACAGTCTTATGACCCAGTTTACTCAGGAGATTGAACAGCTACAACAACAGAAAGCCCAGTTGAGCGAGGAAATTAAAACGCTGCACGATCAACGACAGCAGCACTTGACTCAACCGCCAGCGCTGACGTCTGAAATTGCCCCAGCCTTTGCCAACCAATTGCAAGACTTACTCAGCCAGCAACTCCAACAACTTGCCCAGTCCTCAGAAAGACTATCCGTTGATCAGACGGTGGGAAATCATCAGCAAACTATCCAGGAATTAGTCGCTTCCTTGGATGACACCCTGAGAACTACATTTAGAACACTGCAACAGGATATAAATAGCTATCACAGCTCAATGTCGCAACAGTTGAGCCAGATGTACAGTCTCCAGGAACAAGCCGAGGTGATTCTAGAGACACTGGTGACTCGACTCAAAGCTGAAATTCCTCCTCCTTCTACCTCTGAACCCCGTTCTCAAATTCCTCCCGCCACTGCTAATCATCTTTCATTACCACCGCCTGATCAGGATGGTTCGTCTTCTTCCCCTCATCGAGGGGAAATCGTCACCTCTGCGCCTCAATCGTCTGTTCCTGTTGTTCCACCTACCAAGCTTCAAAAACGCCCACAAAAACAATCCACGGGGAAACAGCGGGTTGGGTTAGTGCTGGTGTTGTTATCGTTGCTAGCAATAGCATTTGAAAACGTTTTTGTCAATATTATTTTTAATGCCACCGCGATTGCGGGATTCCCAGTAGGGGCTTGGTTACCAAGCCCCTACGGTGGTTTTTGGATGCCGACGTTAGGGAATTCCTTACTGGTACTATGGTCGCGGATGTTGGTCGTTGTACCGATGGCGGCAATTTTGAGTCGGGGGTTTTATCGGGGGGTGTGGCGAGATATTCAACAGGTGCTGCAATCGCGCAATTGGGGTTTATTCGGCACTCTCGTATGTAGTGGGTTTTTCCTATTCTTATCTAAGGTATTGCTATATTGGGCATTAGGAATCATTGTACCCGGTGTTGCTGTAATTATTTTCTTTATCTATCCCATCGTGCTATTACTTTTAAGCGATCGCTTTAATCGATGGAGTCATTTCATTCCCTTCGCGATGGTAATTGCGGGGTTTGTGCTAACAACTCTACCCAGTGGTAGCGGGGAACTGTCATCATTCGGCGTTACTCTGGCATCAGGGGCGGCGATCGCCTTTGCCCTGCATTTAATGCTAATGCAAAAGTTGGCAAAACAGCTTCATCCGATGCCAATTCTGTTGCTGAACTTAGCCATCGTTCTGATATTTTCTGCCTTGGGTGTAATGATATCCTTTCCAGCATCGTGGGGTGTAGTATTTGCGCCGAGTTTAAGTTTAAATTTAGTGATCAGTGGTCTGGTTTTAGGCGGTGTTACTCTAATTAGTTATGTTTTCAACACCATGGGAATTGCCAGAAGCGGTGCAGCTAGCGCTTCTGTTTTGGGGGCTACGTTACCGATTTTAACCGCACTCTTGGCTGGGATTCTGATTCAGAGTCCATTAACGGTTCCTCAAGTCGTGGGTATGGTGCTGGTAACGTCAGGAGTAGCGGCTTTAAACATTGTGCGGTAAGCGAAGCTATCCCGTAGGGAATCGCGCCATGTAGAGACGTAGCATGCTACGTCTGGGAGCAATGTAGAGACGTAGCATGCTACGTCTGGGAGCAATGTAGAGACGGTGAATAAGGGCGGGTTTTGTTGATAGGTTATGATTAACCGAGTTTTATAAGTGGCTAAACCCGCCCCTACAATATAAATTTTGAATTGAGCAAGGTAATCAGGATGCTGTGACAATGCGATCGCGCCCTCCAGTAATTGCTAAATTCAGGGCTATCTGAGCCGCTTGTAGCACTTCTTTTGCCGTCTTACCATGTTCTGCAAAACTGGCTATCCCCACAGAAATGGTCAGAGAACCCAGGGATTGACCCCGATAGTCTAAACGAAGTTGCTGAATACTCTGTCGCAGTTGTTCGGCGCGTCGTTGGGTGACGGCTAACGCGGCTTCTGGTAAAAGTAGGAGAAATTGTTGACCACCATAACGACAGGCAATATCAGACGCCCGAACTTGGCTGGGTAATAACAACCCAATCTCGCGCAACAGCAAATCAGCTACAGATTTGCCAAATCGCTGGTTTAACTGTTCCATCTCATCGATTTCCAATAAGATTACCCCGATAGGCTTGGGTTGACGGTGAGACTTGCGGATTTCTCGTTCAAAGCATTCTTCCAGGTAACGTCGGTTATACAGTTTCGTCAGCGGATCTCGAAACGTCTGGGTTTTCAGCGTTTCTCGCAGTTTTAAGTTAGCTAATGCCAAGCCAATATGCTTCGCCACTTTCTCCGCTAATTGTCGAGTTTGGGCAATTCGCCCCCGTTGGAGTGAACTGACAGACAACAAACCCACGGTTTCTCCATGGGCAATCATGGGAACACAAAAAGTTTCCACGGCGGGAGAATTAGCGCGAATATGCTGGCAGTTTAAACAATACTGGGTGTCATCTACCAAATTAGCCTGTCCGCGTCGTAATGCTAGGCATTCGTGGGGCGAAAAGACCGAATCGCTCGTCAACGGGACAGAACCCCAAGTCGCGATCGCCTCCAGTAAGTTTTTTGAGGAGTTCATGACAAAAATCGCCCCAATTTCATCGGGAAAAAGGTGTTGGACTAAGGGTTCAATGGTTTTACATGCCTCTTCCACCGAATAACTGGATTGAAGTGAATCAATCAATTGTTCGAGTACAGGGGTATTTAATTGAGTTTGCATGCTTACCTGCGGTTTTCAACGGTGAGAGATTATCGTGATGCCCCTGATATTGGTTCTTCTATACTGGCATTGTTATTTGTCATTCGTCATTGGTCATTGGTCATTGGTCATTTAGTCGGGGCGGGTTTAGTTACATCTGGATGTAACCGAAAAGATAGTAGTGAAACCCGCCCCTACAACATCTTCCCTATCTTCCCCATCTAACACACCGAGCGTGTTACTGAGCGAAGCCGAAGTAAGTCGAGGTGTTCCCCATCTCCCTCACCTTCCCATTTACTCCGCCCCTCAAAAAATAGCTGCTTCTAGCTTCGATAGTGCCTCTTCTAGGTTGTCATTGACAATTTGCAGATCGAACTCATCCGCCGCCTCGATTTCAGCTTTGGCTCGTTCTAGGCGTCGTGTGATCGCCTCCTCACTATCCTGACCCCGCCCCCGAAGACGCTGTTCGAGTTCGGCGATATTGGGGGGTAGAATAAAGATACGCAATGCGGTGGGAAAGGTTTGTTGTATTTGCCTAGCTCCCTCTAGTTCAATTTCTAGCAGGACAGACTCACTCCGTTGAATATGCTGGTCTACGGGTTTGCGGGGTGTACCATAACAATTTCCCGCATACTCTGCCCATTCCAATAACTCATTGGCGCTGACCATCTGCTTAAACGTATCCTGACTGACAAAATAATAATGTTGTCCCTCCACTTCATGAGGGCGGGGTTGACGGGTAGTGGTTGAAATCGATAGGTACAGTTGCGGATGTCTAGTCAAGAGTAAACGGACTAGAGTTCCTTTCCCGACGCCACTTGGTCCGGTCACTACAATAAGTCTGCCTGGTTTGATCATCGGTTTCTTGTCGAGTTAATTGGTACTGGTTACTCCCTCTTTGCCAATGACAAAGCGATGAGCAACCGTTTCTGGCTGAATTGCTGATAAAATGACATGGCTAGAATCGGTAATGATCACAGCTCTCGTGCGCCGCCCATACGTTGCATCAATCAGTTGTCCGCGATCGCGAGCATCTGTAATGATACGCTTAATAGGGGCAGACTCTGGAGAAACGATTGCCACGACACGGTTTGCCGAAACAATGTTACCAAAACCGATATTGATCAGTTGAATGTCCATGAAAAAATAACGGCAAAAGCCGCTTGAGGAGCGATTACGAGGGATTTGATTTCAATGTTATCTACAAAAATTTAGGCTTACAAGGTTAAATCACACAGAAAACCTGAATTTTCGGGTTGACGCTAAAAAAAGAGTAGATTTGCTTGCCATAAATGCGGCTTACTTGTCATCGGCTATTGAGTAGATAGTCAGACGACAACGGATACCAATTTATACGAGACACCGTTACACCCCATCACGAAGACATGCAACAGGTTGACTTTACGACCTTGACAGCCGCTTGTGCAGAGTTACAAGCGGGTTGGATACCAGGACGACTGGAAAAGGTTTATCAGCGCGATCGCTATACTATTGCTCTATGCTTACGAACACTTCAGGGTAGAGGATGGCTGACGCTGGCTTGGCATCCCCAAGCCGCCCGAATTTGCTTGGCTGATCCGCCGCCTCGCCTACCAGATACGTTTACGTTTAGTGATCAACTGCGACATCAGTTAAATGGGTTGGCGCTAGTCGGGATTCAGTTCATTGCTCCTTGGGAGAGGGTGTTAGACTTGCAATTTGCCCGACGCCCCGGAGATCCGATTCTCTGGCATCTGTATGTAGAAATTATGGGTAAATATAGTAACGTTATCCTTACAGATGCTAAAAATATCATCGTCACCGCCGCCCATCAGGTTAGTTCTCAGCAATCGAGTGTCCGTCCGATTCAAACCGGTCAGCCTTACGAACATCCGCCAGCATTGTTGGGGGATTTACCCAGTTTAAGTGAGTCCCAGGAGCGTTGGCAAGAACGAGTTAGCTTAGTTCCCGGAGCGTTAAAACGGCAGTTACTTAAAAGTTATCGGGGATTAAGTCCAGCTTTGGTGCGTTCTATGATCCAAACGGCTGATTTAGATCCCAACCAATCCACGGAAACTTTAGAGACAGAAGATTGGCAACGGTTATTTCAGCGCTGGCAAGAATGGCTGTGGGCGTTGGAGAATTGGGGTCAAGTTGTAGGGGCGGGTTTTACAGATAACGTCTTGGAGAAAACTGATCACTTAACTAAACCCACCCTGGTTGGGGAAGATGGGGAAGCAGAGGGAGCAGGGGAAGCTGGGGAAGCTGAGGAAGCTGGGGGAGACAAGGAAGTTAACCGTTTACAACCGGGTTGGACTGAGGATGGATATAATGTGCTGGGTTGGGGTGTGGTTAAGCCTGCGCCAAATGTCCAGGTTTTATTACATCATTACTATACGGATCAACTGAATCGACAAGAGTTTAGCCGACTGCATAACCAACTGACTCAGAAAGTCAACAATTTTTTAGTGCGATCGCGCTCCAAGGCGTTAGGCTTTGAACAACGGTTACAGCAATCGGAACAAGCGGATGAGTATCGTCAACAGGCTGACTTATTGATGGCGCATCTGCAAGATTGGCAACCGGGAATGAACCAGATAACGGTTCTGGATTTTGAAACCAATCAACCGTTGACGATTTCCCTCGATCCCGACAAAAATGCCGTGCAAAATGCTCAAGCCCTCTATAAACGTCATCAAAAGCTGAAACGGGCGCGTCTGGCGGTTGTACCGTTACTGCAAGAGGTGCAAGGGGAAGTTGAGTATTTGGAACAGGTTGAGGCATCTTTAATTCAGATTGATCGCTACACCACGCCGGAAGACTTGCAAGCGTTACAGGAAATCCGCGAGGAGTTGATTGGGCAAGGGTATTTGGATGTTCGATCTCAGCGCAGTCAGGATGGCACAGAAACCTCGGAACCCTATCGCTATCGCACGCCCAGTGGGTTTGAATTGTTAATTGGTCGTAACAATCGCCAAAATGACCAACTCACGTTTCGCACGGCTGGGGATTATGACCTATGGTTTCATACCCAAGAGATTGCTGGGAGTCATGTTTTATTACGCTTAGATCCGGGGGCGGTGGCGGATGAGGCGGATCTCCAGTTTGCGGCTGACTTGGCTGCCCATTATAGTCGAGCTCGTCAGAGTGATGTGGTGCCTGTGGTGTATACTGAGCCGAAGCATGTCTATAAGCCCAAGGGTGCTAAACCCGGAATGGCGATTTACAAGCGAGAACAGATCTTATGGGGGCGTCCTCAACAGGCTGAACTCTATCGGACGGCAGATATTTCTGGATAAAAATGTAAAATTTGATAAAAAACGTATTCTCTGTTACGATAAAAACATGAAGAAATCTTAAGCTGTGCGCTTGGGAACGGGCAGCAGATTTCCTCCAAGAACGACAACGACATCTGTAGCACAAAAAAGACCATCTGTCAAGTTGA
>JGI12140J13697_1000388_pt1 | contig 13351 bp, 15 predicted proteins | sample ElkSlonscriptome_5_FD_13697 | JGI IMG/M metagenome (IMG submission 13697) | reverse complement strand
TATTTTTTTACATAGTCAGCTCGGCATGATTTTATTGTTTTCAGATAAAAATTATGCCAAAACTGGGTTATTTATTTTTTTCAGAGAAATACGTCTCGCGTTCAGGGTCTGTAAAATATAACCAGCATTTTACCGATCCACTCTCGGCTTTGGCAAATGCTGGTTTATTGGTCATTACTCCTTTGTCCTTTGTCCTTTGTCCTTATGTCAGGGAATGGGAACCGGGAAAATCAACATTCAGTCCCCCCTAGACTTGACAAATAATCGCGCCCTTCAAAATTGCCCCACTCAGATTCGCACCATTAAGATTTGCCTGATTCAGATTGGTATTTCTCAGGTTTGCTCCTTTCAGGTTTGTCTGACTGAGATTAGCGCCTGTCAAATCAGCACCACTGAGATTCGCATCGGTTAAATCCGCACCTTTCAGATTTGCGCCTCTGAGATCAGCATTTCTTAAGAAAACAGCGATGAGGTTCGTATCAATTAAAATGGCTTGACTCAGGTTTGTTGTATGACAAATCGCTTCATAGAGATTCGCCCGACTGAGGTTAGCCCGACTGAGGTTAGCTCGACTGAGGTTGGCTCGACTGAGGTTGAAATTTTGCAAATTATACTCACTGAGATTCAATCCACTCAGATCAACCTTATTAAAGTTTAGTTTGAGTACATTGGTTTTACTCTGATTTTGATTTAAGTTAATATTTTGCAGTCGCCATCGATTCCAATTTTCAACACCTTGTTTTAGGACAACTATATCGTTCGCATTTGCCACTTTGTATGACTCCTCCAAGTTTCAACGTGATCGCAGTATCGTTTTGTCAAAATTCTCTGAATCATTCAGAATGGTGAGAATAGGGTCGATTTGGAGTCATGAAAATTGCTGAGATTGCTATTGAATCAAGTGACTAACATTGAGTTCATGCCAGAAACGGGTGATGAAACAAATAGGGGTTTCATCGATCAATGTAACAAAAGTTTAAGACCTTATTCAGATTATCGGATAAGAAGTGCTTGGTCAAAACATAGAGGATTTTCTATGGCATTGCTATGAATACCCGTTTAAATTTGGGGATTGGGGATTGTAGGGGCTGATTTTACGACTATCGTCTCACTCTAGATGCGACTCAATCCGCCTTTAGAGACGTACCATGCTACGTCTCTACACCCCCTCAACGATCAAAATAAAGGCGGGTTAAATGGCGGGTGCGATCGCGCTTTGGGTCCCCTGGGTGTCAATCGAGTGCGATCGCGCTATGGCAGAAATTCCCACCTCTTGCCAAGCCTCAGCCATAGCGGTGACTACGGCTTCAGCTTGCATCGGATCGACAAGCGCCAACAAAGTCGGACCAGCGCCACTAATCGTCACTCCATAGGCACCTGCTTTTAAGGCGGCGGTTTGTACCGCTTCATACCCCGGAATCAAAGCCTGTCGATAGGGTTGATGTAACGTATCCTGGAGGGCAGTTTGTAGCCAATCACCTCGTCCCGTTGCTAAGGCGCGGATCAGTAACCCGAAATGGGCGACATTGAAAATAGCATCTGCCCGACTCACTTGGCTGGGGAGTACCTGTCGCGCTTGTTGGGTGGAGAGTTCAAAATTGGGAATGGCAACGACAGGGATAATTTGATCATGCCAGGGAATATCACAAATCTCCCATTCCTTGAGAACCGCATCCCCCCGCGCCGCCAGACGACAGCCGCCCAAGATAGCGGGGACAACATTATCCGGATGTCCTTCCAGCGCGATCGCTAATTGCATGACTTCGGTTTGACTCAGGGGTTCCCCAGCGAGTTGGTTAGCGCCAACCAATCCACCCACAATCGCCGTGGCGGAACTTCCTAACCCTCTGGCGAGGGGGACATCTAAATCAATTTTGAGTTGGACGGGGGGAGGTGTATGACCAATCTGGTTGTATAGTTTCAGAAAAGCTTGGTAAGCCAGATTCGTTTCATCAGTTTTTACCTGGTTTGCCTCGACACCCGACACCCGAATTCTCACCGCCCGTTCCGTTTCCCAGGGAGTATCCGAACTCAGACGAGTAAACGTGAACGTGTTGTACAGGGTTAAGGCAGCGCCAATGCAATCAAATCCGGGTCCTAAGTTGGCGGTTGTCGCGGGAACGGTGACAGTGACGGGAGAATGGATAGACATTCGTGCGGGATTAAAAGATGCCAAGGGGCAATCTTACCAGATTTCCTGTATCAATGTAGAAACTCCTCATGCTACGTCTGTCCGTTTGTCCGTCTGTCAATGGTTGTAGGGGCGGGTTTAGGGACTAAATTCAGATTTTCAGAACTAACGGAACAACAAAACCCGCCCTCCCCACCGATAACGCGATAACCGAACAACAAAACCCGCCCTCCCCACCGATAACGCGATAACCGAACAACAAAACCCGCCCTTATGGATACGCTGATTCAGCTTTCCCCTAATTAACGACGATTAATCAGAACAAAACCCCTGGTTTTTTCTGAGGTAGAATCCACCGTCCCCATGGCTTGCCAGAGTTCTTCCGCTTTGACCCAAATGGGCGGATACTTGTAGCGGGATACATCTAAAATTAGAAAGCGATCGCTCTGTGGATTATAAGCCGCGATCGGGGAAATATGTCCGCCCCGTTCCTGACCTATGGTTTTTCGTAAGTAGTTGACTAAGACGAAGTTGTTGGGGTCTTCTAAATTCTCGACCACCATCTGACGGAATTTGTCCAGAGTCACCTCACTGGCGTGGTAAACTTCAGCGTTGAGGGGATAGGTTTCTAAGAGTTGACCTAATTGGTCTAAGGTCATCCCTTGACGGGCAATGACAGCAGCAGGGAGAATTTTTTCGGTTTGTTCATTTAAAACATTTTCTTGAGTGAAAATGTGATGATCCCCAAAGTTAGCGGTTGGCGGTGCGGGGATAGAAAGGGCGTTGAGTACCATCACTATACTGGCGACGCCACAATAGGCTAAATTTTCCTGGGTTTCAAAATGGATACTTAAGGGGAAATAGTCCCGACGAGCATTACTTTCAACGAGTAGGGTTTCTCCATCCTGAGAGTTGAGGTTAATTAAATCCTGGGATAGGGGCAATGTTTGGGGGAGAAGCTTACCTGTGGCAAAGGAAAAGCTGATAATTCCGACGCCTAGGGGAAGGCGAAGTGCTTTGAGAAACTTCAGTCGATGCATATTGAGCTGGAGTTGTCGAATATCTTAATATGCTGATATTAATCCGCTTTGGTTGAATTTTTGTAGGGTTCGGCGATTTTAATTGCTGGGACGCTAATTAATTAGATCCCCGACTTCTTGAAGAAGTCGGGGATCTGGTTGAGAGTATACCAATTAGGGCGCACGTCAGAGAAAGGGCGCACGTCTGTGCGCCCCTACTGGGTTTTCGGGTTACTTTTTATCTATTGGGCTTGATTTGGACGTCCCATTCCTCTTTGACCCCGACGATTTCCACGCATCTGACGCATCTGTTCCTGTTGTTCCTCGGTTAGAACATCTCGCATCTGTTCCCGTGCGGATTGGTGAATTTCCCGCATCTGATTCCGTTGTGCTTCGGTCAGATTTAGCGCCCGCATCCCTTCCCGGTGTCGCTGGCGTTGTCCCTGCAATTCTTGGAACTGTTCCCGTTGTTCGGGGGTGAGAATTTGTTCGATTTGCGAGTGTTTGTTATCCCGGATGCGTTCTAACTGCGTTTGTTGGTCGGTTGTTAGGTTGAGTTCCTCTGCGAATCGGGGTTGGGCAAATGTTGCCATGGGTGCAGCAGCTAGGGTAATTGCGGCGATGGTAGCGAATAGAGGAAAGAGTTTGATGTTCATAATGTTAGAGTTGTCAACGATTTGGTGTTCGATGTCTCTATCCTAGAAACTGTAAGGGTTATACCGCCTGAGGCAAACGTCCTGATTTGAGGTGGGACTTTAGTCCTATATTGGTGTGGAGGTGATGGGGAGATGAGGAAGTTATAAGTTATAAGTTATCAGTTATCAGTTATCAGTTATCAGGAGCAGGGGAAGCAGAGGGAGATTGTGTAGGGGCGGGTTTCACTACTATCTTTTTGGTTACACCGAGATGAAACTAAACCCGCCCCGACTTTACGAACAACAAATAACAAATGACAAATGACTAATGACCAAACACCCAATTCCTTTCCTTTTATATCTAGAATGGATTCTCCTGGGAATCATCGCTATCATTGAATTCCTGCGGTTTCCCTTTCCCCATCTCCCTCGCTTCCCTCTCCTGAATTTGTTGGGTTTAGCCGTCTTTGGTGTGATGGGGTTGAGATTACCGACTCAGAAATCGGTCAAGGTGATGTATACCGGCGTGGAAATTGGCGTAATTCTCCTCGTCTCCTTGGTGGGTAAACTTCGTATGTTACCCTTGATGTTAATTATTTTAGTTATCCGAAACTGTTTTATCTTTGAACGGCAAAGTCGCTTAATTATTACCGGATTTGCCTTTGTCTTATTTCTAATGCGAGAAGTTGACCGATTTCAGTCTCGCAGCCTTCGCCTTCGCCCTCCACGTTTGGCAATGCCAGAACGCTGGCTATTTATCCTGTTAAGTTCTATAGTAGTCTTTGGCTTAGTCTTGGTCTTTTTACAGTTATTAGTTGATGCCGTATTAGCCGAACGGCGCAGTCGGGACGAATTGGCACAGGCAAATGCTCAACTGCGACGCTATGCTACCCGAATTGAGGATATGGCGACGCTGCAAGAACGGAATCGTATTGCGAGGGAAATCCATGATTCCTTGGGACATTCTCTGATTACGTTTAATCTGCACTTAGAAGCGGCGTTGCGGCTTTTGGAGTCGAATCCCGCCGAAGCCAAAGATTTTTTACTCGAAGTCAAACAAGTCGCCGCGACTGCACTGCAAGACGTGCGTCAATCCGTAGCCACCCTGCGGTCTAACCCGTTACAAGGGCAATCTGTAGAGGATGCGATCGCGTCTTTAATCCAAGAGTTTCACAAGTCTACAGGTATCTTACCCGATTGTCAGATTAATTTGTCCCATCCGGTGACGCCTGATATGAAAATGGCGAGTTATCGGATTATCCAAGAATCCCTCACCAATATCTATAAACACGCCAAAGCCACGGAGGTGAGTATCCAGATTTGGACAGATTCCCAGTTCCATCTGATCATTCAGGATAATGGCAGAGGATTTGATGTGACGCAGAATACCACGGGTTTTGGACTGCAAGGGATGCGGGAACGTACTCAAGCGTTAGGGGGTCGTTTTACAATTAACACAGCACCCGGACAAGGGTGTCAAGTTAGGGTTGAGTGGTGATTTGTCTTATGTCATTTGTCATAAGTAGTTGAGTGTGTAGGGGCGGGTAATGGGACTTTCTGCTTGGCTATAGATGGTAAATTTTGTACAAAACCCGCCCTGATTTAAGGTTGAGTGTGTAGGGGCGGGTAATGGGACTTTTTGCTTGGCTATAGATGGTAAATTTTGTACAAAACCCGCCCTGATTTAAGGTTGAGTGTGGAGTGGAGTTTTTATGATTAAAATCCTATTAGTTGATGACCAAAGTTTAGTCCGACGCGGATTAAAAGCCTTATTACAATTTGAAGATGATTTCGAGGTTATCGGAGAAAGCGATAATGGAGAAACCGCGATCGCACAACTGGAAACCCTACAACCTGATATTATCCTCATAGATGTGCGTATGCCTGTTATGGATGGTGTCGCCGCTACTCGGCAAATCCATCAACGCTTTCCCCACATCAAACTATTGGTTTTAACCACATTCGATGATGATGAGTATATTACCCAAGCCCTGCATTATGGTGCATCGGGCTATTTACTCAAAGATACACCCCCCGACGAATTAGCCCAAGCGATTCGGGCGGTGCATAAGGGGTATACTCAATTGGGACCAGGAATTGGTCAAAAGATTATGACGCAAATCCCTGCTTCTGTCTCCAATTCCTCCACCGCTTGGGATGAACTAACCCCCAGAGAACAGGAAATCCTCCGCTTAATCGCCACGGGTGCGAATAATCGAGAAATTGCCCAAACTCTGTATATTTCCCAGAAGACCGTGAAGAATCATATTACCAATATCTTAAGCCGATTGAACCTACGCGATCGCACCCAAGCCGCAATCTGGGCAAACTCCCATTCAATCCACAGCTAGGAGTTCCACAGACTCAGCCAAAATTATAGGTTTATTTTCGTATTCCGCTTCTATGCTTTGTTCCACATCTAAATCCCAAGTCAAATCGTAATCCTTCTCCAATTCCTCCTTACTGACAAACCGACCCACTTCCCCTGTAACTCTCACCCAGTTGTCCTCTATAATCGGCGTATCGGGATTAGCATTCATCACCAGGACTTGTTTGTCTAACAGGGGTTTTTCCTGTACCAGCTTAAATGTACTCGAATCGATAACCTCGCCCACCTTACCATCCACCGTAATCATCTCACCCGTCAACTCCTCCCTATTCTCCGAGACATCACCTAAGGTAGAACTGTTCTCTATTGCTGTCTTATCTACTGTCTCCTCTGGCGGTATAGTAGCCGCTTCGTCTTCATAGAAAATACTACAAGCAGACAAAAGTACCATCACCAGCCCCAAACCCATTAATTTCCGAAGTCCCATTGAGAACCCTCCTAACTGCGGTTATGCTTTACACTAAACAGAATAGACGTGCGATCGCGTCTGGCTAGAGTCTAACTCCCACATCCTTCCCTAGAGAGAAATTTACACACTCCTTAATCTAGGTTCGTAGTTGCGCTTTAGCGCCATAAACGCATGTATCACCGACTATTGGCGTGACACAGCTAAAATGGTGGAATAGATTTTACCATTGCATCGGGCGCACGCTTCGTGCGCCCCTAAGGTTTCCGGGCGTAAGCGTCATCCACTAAATTAGGTGTCCACGCCACTACCAATGCTTAACTTAGTAACATTGTCTTAATTCTATTTACTAACCTCTAAAACTATGTCTCACTTCACCACCATCAACATTCAGATCAAAAACGGCGAAATTCTGCATCAAACATTGCAGGAGTTGGGGTATCAAGTCGAATGCAATACCTCGGTACGCGGCTATCACGGGAATATCACCGAAGCCGAATACGTGATTCGCCAGTCTAATGGCTACGATTTAGGTTTTCGCCAAAATGGGGAAGCCTATCAACTCGTGGCAGATTTTTGGGGGGCGAAAATTAACCCAACAGAATTCGTCAATTCCGTTAATCAAAAGTATGCCCATAAAATGTTAATGCATTCCGTGCAAGAGCAAGGGTTTAATGTCGAAGAAGAGGATGTATTAGAAGATGGTACAGTGCGAGTAGTTGTCGGACGCTGGCAATAAAAAATCCAGTATTTATTCTTCTAGTCAAGGCGGGTTTAGTCACTCAGTTTATCTGCGATAATGGATCAACAAAACCCGCCATCAGTATTCATACAGCCCCATATCTTAATCGTCTTATCCAAACTTCCACTAACTAAGTATTGCCCATTCTGACAAAACGCCAGACAGGTTACAGCCTCTTTATGTCCCGTCAATGTTTGAATTTGCTTTCCCGTCGCCACATCCCAAAACTTGATTGCCCGATCATTCCCACCACTGATTAAAATTCGCCCATATCGACTAAACAGCAGACTATTCACCGCATAATAATATCCCTCCAACGTATGTTCAACCTGGTGAGTCGCCAGATTCCAGAGTTGGATTTGTCCTTGCCAATTGGTACTCGCTAACGTCAACCCATCAGGATTCATCGCCACTTGGTTAGCGTAACTTTTCAATGTCCGAGGTCGATCTCTTGTCCGCAAATCCCACAGCTTAATCTTGCCATCCCGACTACTACTGACTAACGTATTACCATCCGCACTAAAGGCAAGACTCCAAATCTCATCCGTATGCGCCCCTAGAGTTAATTGATTACTAAACGTACAAATCAGTTTACCCGTTTCTAAATGCCAAAGTTTAATCGTGCTATCCTGACTGCCACTAGCGAGAATTTGACCATCGGGACGAATCGCGATCGCCCGAATGATATCTTGATGTCCATAGAGACTGTGGCGAAGTTCTCCCTGATCCCAAATCTCGATGACATGACTTGCACCATTACTGACTCGCACCACTATTTTCACATCATTAGTTAACGCCAAAAATTCTTTGGCTTTGGGATATTTGGGAATCTTGTAGAGGATTTCTTGCGTCTCGATATGGCGAACTCGAATGGTTTTCCCGCGTAAATAGGCAATTCTTGTGCCATCGGGACTAATGGCAATGGATTGACCCGCCTTATGCGTTATGATATCTTCAAACAGGTGATAAGGGAGATAAGCATTTAACGCCCGTTTTGCCTCTCGTTCTGTGCGATCGCGCAACAGTAAATAGGCAATTCGCTGCACTTGTTCTGATTCATCCTGCAAGGCTGGGATAATTACCCCTAAACCCGATTCTCCATACTTGAACGCCTCTTTAAGTGCAGCAATTCTCACCGTCTCATCGTCACTTGTCAGACGCCGCTTAACCCCTGCAATCCCGCCTAAAATAACTGCACCCAGAGGGGCACAATAGGATGAACCAAGAACAGCGTCATTGTCTCTGGGTTGATTAAAGTGCTCCACCATAATCATTTATAATATTATTTCCGCTTACTTCTCCAATTCTATAAAACCTCCCCCCAAATACTACCAATTTCTCTGCGTCCCTCTGCGAAAACCTCTGCGTTCCTCTGCGTTAAAAAAACATCAGATTGGATATTACAAACTACTAATTACTTATGAATAAATCCCGATCGCGTCCCCTTCACCCCAACCTTGTGATAAACCGCTAGAATCTCAGGTGCGGCTAGCGATCGATTAAACAGTTGCACATCACTCATCCTACCCTGAAAGAATCCCGGTGAACTCGGATGATCCGAACGCTGTCCCAATCGCAGAGGTTTAAAATTATTCAGCGAACCCTGTTGTCCCGTCGGATTAAACCGATTTTCTAACTCAATCCCATCAACATACCATCGTCCCCCATCCGTCGCATCTCGGTCAACGGTAACCACTAGATAATGCCAGCGATCATCGGCAATTAAGCACTGACTATCATAATTCGTCCAAGTCGGCTCGATTCCATCCGCTAATTGTAAACCCAACCGACCATGATGCAGATATAAACAATATCCTTGCACAGATCCAGAGGTTTCCACGCGCTTATCTAAAATTACCTCAAGTCCACGACGGCGAGTTTTAACACCCACACCAATCGAGAAATCCCCAACCCCAAAATTCAGGGCTGATCCATGGGGAATCTCCACGTAGTCATCCCCATCAAATTGCAGCGCACTCCCTAACCCTTGAGGTAGAACATATTCCACAAAGCGATAAGACTCCGAATTCACCTCATCCGGATGTGCCGCACCACCTAATCCCGGCATTCGACCGGGAACCATCGTCACTGGCGTCGCCCCCTTAATTGTGCCATCATTTCCCCCCACACTATCCGCCGCGATGTCCCCTTCTTTTTCATCTAACCGCCACCAGGCGACTCGATTAGATGGGACATAATGTTTAATGGCTTGTTGAACCCACAGTTGTTCCTTATTCCACAGGACTAAGAGTGCTGCTTGTCGTACCCGTGGGGATTTATCTTGCCCAAAAGCTTCCTTCACTAAATGTAACCCCGCATCCCCATAGGCGATGGCTTCGCTAATAGCGGCTAAACGTTGTTCCACGACAAGAGAGGTTAAACGCATCCTCACCCCAGCAATACCACCTAAGACTACGCCTTTAGTTGGGGGTGGATTTTTACCGCCGAGAACGGCGTCATCCTTTTTTGGTCGGTGAGAATTCTTTGCCATCGCCCCTATTTCCCTTTAGATTTGTTTATGTCATTTGCCCTTAAAATTCTTGCACTCCGTTGGGGGCGGGTTTAGTGACATCAGGGTGAAAAGCTTCCCGTTAAGGGTAAAACCCGCCCCTACAACAGACGTTCCACCGGAGGAGTCTCTACAACCTAGGATACCCTCTGCCCTATACCTTTTCTCCACCAAATACCGCTAACCCATAATATTTCCAAGGTACGGCTACAGATTCAAACCCAGCCGCTTTCAACATATCTAGATGGGCGGCTAATGTAACTAATTGATCCGGTTGAGAAGAACCGTAAGGAATACTTTTACCTGTTTTCGTCCTGACTTCGGCTAACGTGGTTCCCTGTTTTACACACCATTCCTCGCGAATACGCTTATAGGTTTCTGACAAAAGTTGTGATTCAGGGACAACCGGATCAGCATTCCAAAACACACCGCCAGGATTAAGGCTTTCCCGAATTTTAGTAAAAAGTTTTACCTTCATTTCATCCGTCAAATGATGAATAGCTAGAGAGGAAACACAAGCATCAAAACCCCCTCCCACCGATAACTGATGATTTGCCCAATCACCAAAATCTCCTTCAATACCTGTCCACTGTTGACGATATCCGGCTTTCTCTAGCTTGGCTGTGGCAAACTCGATCATCCGGGGAGAATAATCCACGCCGACGACTTGGACATCTCGATAGCGCTGAAGTACTTTGAAACTCAATTCACCAGTCCCACACCCCAAATCCAGTATACGTTTCGCCTGAGACGGGATACAGCGTGCGATGCTCGCTAGCATTTCATCATAGCGTGGTAAGAGTTGCCGGATATACAGATCAAACTCCGCCGTCTTAGCAAAGACTTCTCCGGGGAATATGGAGTTGGGGGCTGCTGAGTCTGGTGGAGTCTGGATTGGGTTTGTGGGATGAGAACTCACAAGCGTTGAGGATAACGACTACCATTGAGATTTTACCGAAGATATTTGGTTTTAGCGATCGCGTTGCGCCTTGAAGCATTAACGGCTGTTTTTATAGATTCATGATGTCTTACAGCAATTGGTAATCAGGTGGGTATAGCTAGCCGCATGGAATCTCATGGAATTCCGGGTACAATTCAAGTGACAGCAGCGACGTATCAGCATTTACAGGATAACTATGTGTTTCAAGAACGGGGAATCATTCCGGTGAAAGGGAAGGGAGAAATGATGACTTATTTTCTGACCGCAAAAAAACGTCCGGATTCATAGTGTTATTTCGTGAAGATAAAGCAGAGGACAAAGCCCAGGAGACAGAAGATTAAGATGATTTGATTCGATAGTTAAACAGGAGTCAAGTATGAGCTACTCTTTTAGCCTTTATCTTCCTATCTTGACAATTAAATCCTTTGCGTCAATAGTAAAGCAGGGTGTCATCACAGTAAAACTGGTATTTTGAACTGTTCTGACAATTGATGAGTACGGCGCGGTGGAAATATAGCAATTATTCAAAGTTACCGAAACGCTTGCCATGTAAGCCTTTTGAATCTTGAGTTTCGTGACACCGTACTTATGGGTTCAGTCTCTTGTGCCAGGTTAATTAATGGAAGTGCTTGGCTGATGATTAAAACCGATACACCCTTATTGTCTAAGATTCATCGCTATATTCCCGTTGGGTTAACCCTTGCTGTGGGAATTGGACTGTCAATTGCCGCAACTGTAACGGCTGGGAAATGGGCAAACAACCAAACTCGACTACAATTGCAACAACAAACCGATAACCTGACAACCACATTCCAGCGTAAAATTGATGAATATTATTATATGGTTGTATCCTTGAGCGCGTTTCACGAAGCGTCTGATCAGGTGCAGCAAGATGATTATGAAGCGTTTACCCAGCATTTTCTTTCTATCCATTCAGGCATTTTGACTCTGGGTTGGCTTAAACCTGTGTCGGCTAGGGAACGCCCCAGTTATGAAGCACAGATGGCAGAAAAGGGGTTTGCCAATTTTTCGATTTATGAATACCATCCCGTAAAAAAACAGGTTATCGCTAAGGCGCGTTCGGATTATTTTCCGATTACCTTTTCTCCGCAACAGGATGTCATTGGCTTTGATCTGGCGTCTCATCCCGTGGGTAAATCTCTACTGGAAAAAGCACGTATGACAGGACAATTAGTCGCTACGAGTAAGCTAAAGATACCTGGTAAACCGTCAGATAGTCTGACAATTTTACTACCGCTTTACCATAATGATATGCCTCACAATACACCTGAAACTCGCCGTCAGGCTTTTCGGGGTGCAATGATTGGGGTTTATTCTTTAGAGGAAATTATCACGACTTCACTGAAAGGGCTACAGATTGATACGCTAAATTTTTGCCTATCTGATCCGTCTTTACCCTATCCAGAACGTTATCTGGCGCTGTATCAATCCCAGACAAAAACGGTTGAGATGAAGCCTGATCGATCATCTTGTCGTAACCATCTGATTTATACCCACCCTATTCAAGTCGCTGATCAGCAATTGTCACTCAGTTTCTGGGAAATACCACAGGATTCAGGTTTTGGAATTCCGCCTCTGGCTGAAGTAACCCTGTTGAGTGGCTTGCTATTAACCGGAACATTGGTTATGTATATTGTGCGATCGCTACATTACACGGCTGAGATTGAGGCAGAACGAGAAAAATCAGAACTCCTGCTGCTAAATATCTTACCTAAACCGATTGCCGATCGCTTGAAACAAAACCAGCAGACTATTGCGGATAGCTTCACGGAGGCGACAGTATTATTTGCGGATATCGTGGGTTTTACCCAGCTTTCGCAACGGATATCGGCAACAGAATTGGTAAAACTACTCAATGAAATTTTTTCCGCCTTTGATCAGCTTACCGAAACTTATGGGTTGGAGAAAATTAAAACCATTGGCGATGCTTATATGGTTGTCGGCGGATTACCCACACCCTGCGATAATCATGCCGACGCGATCGCGGATATGGCATTAGAGATGCAACAGCAAGTGGCTCAATTTAGCGCTAAATATGGTGAACCGTTTAAAATCCGAATTGGCATTAACACTGGACCAGTGGTTGCTGGAGTGATTGGCACAAAAAAGTTTATCTATGATTTATGGGGGGATGCGGTTAATACCGCTAGCCGCATGGAATCCCACGGAGTTCCTGGGGGAATTCAAGTGAGTGCCTCAACCTATCAACATTTGCGGGATAAGTATCAGTTTGAAGAGCGAGGTACGATTCAGGTTAAAGGTAAGGGTGAAATGATGACGTACTTACTAAAGAACAGAAAAGAAGAAAAAAAAGATAGTGTTGAATAATACGATGAATCAAGATTGTTGCCCAAGACTAAAAGACTAAGTGGGGCTTCCGGCGAAAAAAGCTAAATAGAAAAAATAAAACCCTCTTTCAGTAAAGAAAAGAGGGCTTTATAAAAAGAAGAAGTCTGGCATCGAGCTATTTTCCCAGAGGGCAACCCCCAAAGTATCTTCGCCGCAGCAACGTTTCACAGCCGAGTTCGGGATGGGTTCGGAGTGGAGCCATTGCGCCAG
>JGI12140J13697_1141805_pt1 | contig 13696 bp, 13 predicted proteins | sample ElkSlonscriptome_5_FD_13697 | JGI IMG/M metagenome (IMG submission 13697) | reverse complement strand
GAAGCTGGGGAAGCTGGGGAAGCTGGGGAAGCTGGGGGAGATGAGGGAGATGAGGGAGATGAGGGAGAGAATTTACAAATGACGAATGACGAATGACAAATGACCAATGACCAATGCCAATGACCAATGACCAATGACCAATGCCAATGACAAATGACAAATGACCAATGACCAATGACAAATAACAACGGACAAAAATTACAACAAGCAGCTACGCCTAACGAAGCCATAGAAGCGATTCAGGCGTTAGTCGCTCACCCGCAGCGTGTTAGTGAGGACGTAATCACAGCCTTAATTGGGGCATTAAGTCATCATCATCCGGCTGTCCCTGCCGCCGCTGTAGACGGGTTAGTGGAATTGGGGTCAGCCAGCGTTAATCCTTTAATTGCCGCCTTTGAAGCCTCTGGTGACCAAGCGGTGCAAGCCCATATCATTCAGGCGTTAGCGCGAATTGGTGATCCAAAAGCGCTGAGTTTGTTAGAGGACGTCATTGGCACATCCATCGCCAACCACTGTCAAGGCAATGTCCGGCGCGTCGCGGCAAGAGGATTAGGGAGGATTGGCAGTTTAGCCAAGGATGCAGCAATTATTCGTCAAGCCATAGATAAATTGACCTGGGCGTTATTGACGCCAGAGGATTGGGCGCTGCGTTATGCTGCGATCGCGTCTTTACAAGATATTGCCCAACCAGAAGTTATGCCTCCCTTACAACAGGCGTTGACTCAAGAGTCGGATCGGGTAGTACAAGCACGGCTCAATCGCGCGATCGCACAGTTACAATCCAGCAGCTAGCGGCTAGCTGCCAACATTAGACTCACTTGTGCTTGTGGCAATGGTTTCGGTTCAATTCTCTGACAGGACTCAATCGTTTGAATGTGAGGTCGCACGGCTTTAAAGCTAGCCAAATTTAATAAAACGATATCTTCGTACACTGAATCATCAGGAGTTTCAACCGCTAAAATTAAATCGTCCAGATTATTTTGTTTGATAACAACATTCAGACATCTCAAAAATAAATCACGTTTCTTGTGGCGAACATTGACCAAGTACCAATTACCGTGAATAGGCGGCGGTTCTTCGGGTGGCTTGATAGGTTTGATTGGTGGTAATTCCAAAACGACTAAAAGTCCTTTCTGTTTGCTAACTTAAGATATCCGGGTTTCCGGGTTTAACCATTCAGGAAGATTATAGCAAACGGGGAGTTTGAGGGGAAATCATAAAACCAAACGCAATTGCTGTTCGGTTGCAAATAAAACAACAGAATGGATGCCATTCGAGAATTATTGCAAAGCTATTATTTTTACTAACCCAAAAGGCTCTCTTGCACTTTGGCTTATAAGCAAAGCTTATTATTGCTGAAAAGATTATAGGACAAGTCTTTCAGATCAATAGTTTCAGTATAAAACGCGAATCCCGTAAAGGGAGGAGAAGCCCACAGCCGAATCTTTGATTGACTGTGGGAGTACGTCACTGTGTGGAAGGTTACATCCGAGCCAAGGCATTTATTTTAGCCAGTTTACTCTGCTCTAAACCGCTCAAATCTTCCAACTTTAGCCACTCTTCTTTAACTAACCGAGCGAAAAGAAACAGGAGAGCGGAATAGTCGTAGTCGTACTTACCATCAATATCATGCCGCCTTGCACTCAAAAAATCGTGCAGACGCCAAACCTGATCGAGTTCAGTAACTCCACTGGCGTATTCCCGCACCTGTGTGATCAAAGCATTCGTTTCTCGTTGATAGGCTTTCTCAAAAGCATCTTTGGCAATTTGCTGCTCTACTTCAGACCAAATAATTTCGTTTACTTGCATTATCCAGTATGACGAACACTCCCAATCAATAGGAGCAGGGAGTGTTCGCTCGATCATTAACAACTTGTTACAGTTTACCCCTACTCAGGATGGCTTTAGCGAGCCAAGTTGAGTAACTCCTTCGGCGAGGCTAATAAATCAATTGCCACAAAGTAGATTTTGTTCTCAGGATTGAGCAAGAATCGCCACGCCATATTCATTCCTACTCCGGCACCGAACCAAGGCGTTTGAACTTTACCTGTGACTTTGATCTGAGTATACCCCTCTTCTGTCGGTTCAGAAACTCCCTGTTCCGGCAGTAGCTTCAGGTTCTGGCATTCTTCCCGGAAGAAGCGGTAAACGGCATCTTTACCAATGATCGGTCTTTGGAACGGAGGTTGCAGCGCTCCATCATCAGTGAACAGTTTGATCAGGGCGTCAAAGTCATTGGCATTCATGTAATTCATGTAGCTTAACACCGTCTGATTGTCAACCCCTTGGATTGCCACCGACGTCCGTTGAGACATTTGCTGAGGCGGAACAATCGGCTCAGTTACCTTTTTGTAGCTATCCAGTTTACTCGGATCAAACCCCATATCCACAACCGCATTCCGCAGCACCGTAATTTGCTGTCCCGGATCGAGGTTGCGAATGGCTTGTAGCACGGCGGATGCATTGGCGGATAAGCGATAGCCTTCGGGAATAGGCGCGACTGTTCCCTGTTCCATCCATTGTCCGAGCTGATACCAAAAGCCAAGCTTGATATTAGCTGACCAACTGGCATACGTGCGGCTAATCGGCGCATCGGCGCGGTTTGCCAAGTCACACATGACCTGGGTTTGCTCTTGGAAGGACTTTTGCTTAATTTGATTCAAGGTTGGTTCTGCAAGCACCATACTTGCTGCTCCTGGTGCAGCAATGGTGATGGTTTTGCCCATTTCCAGGTAAGCAAACCAGATCAATGCCAATTGATCTTCAGCACTAAGTTGACTGAAACGGGCAATCGTAGCTGGTACAGCATCGGCTGTTAAGGTTTCAGGAAATATACTACGAGCCGAATCAATGGTAAAAGGCATTCAGGATCTCCTGTTTAGGTAATTTATCGAAATATTACTACGTCAGCACTTGCCCTGAGCCGTTTAGAACTCTCTGGAGGCAGGCAAAAACTTTATTCACTACAAACAATATTAACAAACCGTGAACAAATGTAAATATATATTTTGAGTTTTTTGTATCTTTTTTGGCAGTTTTTTTTCAGCAACTAATGCTTATCATTTTCATCAGGCTTATCTATCGTTCTTGGGGAACCTGTCAAACTGTCTCCATCGGGAGTAAAGTCCTGAACGCTTGCTTAGTCGTGGTTTGAGCTTGCTTATTAGCCTGTAAGCCGTTAAAATTTAGGGAATGTTTGAGCAGCTAGACAAATTGAGTCCGTATTGGGTGGAGAAATCCCAAAGTATTAACAAACCATTGGTACGTGGCTATGAGTACCTAGAAGCTGTACGTCAGCTCGCTTTAGAGCCACGTATGGTTGATATCAGCGATAATCATCGGGTACGCGATCGCATCTGTACCTGGATTGGCTACAACATTGATACAGTCAACGCTGAACTCAATTCTTGTCTCAATGCCTGTCATGACTGTTTTCATCCAGAATTACGTCGTTCGATCCAGATCGGGGCAGCGCCGTTAGCCCAAGAATATGGGATTGATGGCTTTTGTAACATTCTCCTCAATCCAGTTACCATCCTCATCGATGTGGGACGAACCGCACCGCAAGATTGGTTAGGTATTGTCGTCCATGAATATGCCCATGCTCATTTAGGCTCACCGGGTCATGATCGGCGGTTTTTTGACGTTTTGTCTCATCTTTGCCTAGGACTCGGATTACAACCTCCAGTCTGGCAACCTGATTTAGAAAACTATTTGCGAAATTGGCCCCACTGTCGTTCCCTGGCAAATCCCTTGGCGTTCTGGATGGGTTACTTTTAGTCGGGAACGGGAAGATGGGGGAGCAATAAGACCGACGCCATAATTTTTAATGGGGCGTTGGGATACACTGGACTCCCCCAACATCAATGTGGTAAATTGACATAGACTTCGATACATCTGCTCACAAAGCTAGTTGAAATTGCTGCAATGTGAGTTGATTCTCGAATTCGATAATCAACACCTCGACTCCGCTCGGTGTTGACGCCCTCGCGGAGTCGAAGCGTCAACAACCAAGGCAAATCAAACTAACCAGTACCGCCGGGCTAGCGGGAATGGAAACTGCCTGTGCAGACGGTCTACCGGGGACTGAAATGTACTCGTCTCAGTCTAGGTAAGTGTCGAAATCCCGCAAGGCTTCCGCCGTGAGCGTCAGCCGAACGGGAAAAACCAGGAAATCCAAGTTGTGAAGCTTGGAAGCCCACACCAGAATCTTTGATTTGGTGTGGGATGATGTCACATAGTTGAAAGTTAAGGTTTGTAAGATTTTCTAAGATTACGGAGATTTAAACGTGGCGCTACCTTTATTAAGCTACACTCCGGTAAGTCAAAATCAGCGTGTCGCTGGTTATGAAGTATCGGGAGATGAGCAACCGAGGATTTATACAACTGAGAACATCCTGTTCGGCACAGACATGGATGAATTGATCGAAGCGGCATACCGTCAGATCTTCTTCTATGCCTTTGCTTGGGATCGGGAACGGTTCTTGGAATCCCAACTCCGCAATGGTCAACTAACCGTGCGGGACTTTATTCGTGGATTGCTGCTGTCGAAAACCTTCTACAACAGCTTCTACGAGAAAAACAGCAACTATCGCTTTGTTGAACAATGCGTGCAACGGGTACTGGGGCGCGATGTTTACAACGAACGCGAAAAAATTGCTTGGTCTATTGTTGTGGCGACGAAGGGGATTAAGGGCTTCGTTGATCAACTAATCAACAGCGAAGAGTACCTGACCAACTTTGGCTATGACACCGTTCCCTATCAACGGCGTCGTGTATTGCCGGGTCGTCGTCAAGGTGAAAGACCCTTTAACATTAAATCACCCCGCTACGACGGCTACTACCGTGCTAAACTGGGCTTCCCCCAAATTATTTGGCAGAACGAGGTACGCCGTTTTGTCCCGCAAGACAAGCAGGCTAAAGCCGGTGATCCCACGAACTTTCTGGATATGGCACGGGGAGTTAATGCCAAACCTAATCCGCTTCCTCGCGTGTCTGCCCAGAATATCGATTATATGTCCCGTGTACCTAAGCGTTAGGTATTAACGGATGAAGCACGCCGCCGCAGTACGGTTAGGAGTGTGCTAAAGGCTGGGGGGAGTGGGGCAATAACCTCAATCCAATCCCCAGATTTATTGTCCGTCCTCTGGTCTCCTTGGTTAGGAGAGAGGGGACGGGCAATTGTATTGGGATGCTGTAATCGTAGTCGCCATGCATGAAGTGCTTGTCCAGGGAGATTGACGCCGATATCTCGACCTTTACTATACACGGGGTCTCCGACAATTGGATGTCCGATATGGGCGGTATGGACGCGAATTTGATGGGTTCGTCCGGTTTCTAGTTGGAAGTGGATTAGGGTATAGTTACCCAGGCGTTCTTTAATCTGCCAATGGGTAATCGCTGGGCGTCCGCCTTTTTCTGGGGGAACGACTGCCATTTTTTTGCGATCGCTCGGATGGCGTCCGATGGGGAGGTTAATTGTGCCAGTTTCGGTGGCGGGAGAACCATAGACGACGCCGAGATAGTCTCGACGGGCGGTTTTGGCTTTGAGTTGAGCTTGTAGGTGATGGTGGGCGTGGTCGGTTTTGGCGATCGCGATCGCACCGGTGGTATCTTTGTCTAAACGGTGGACAATTCCGGGACGTTGTACGCCACCAATTCCAGCTAGGTTGGGGCAATGGGCAAGCAGGGCATTGACAAGTGTGCCGTTTTCGTGTCCAGGGGCGGGATGCACGACTAAGTTAGCGGGTTTGTTGACAATCAGAATTTGGTCGTCTTCATAGAGGATATCCAGGGGAATCGCTTCCGGTTTTAAGTCTAAGGGTTTGGCGTCGGGGATAGTTAGGTGGATAGAGTCTCCGGGTTGAATGGTGGCTTTTTTAGAGGTGCAGAGGTTATGGTTAAGCTGGACATTGCCCTCTTCAATCAGTTTTTGAATTCGAGAACGAGACAAATCCGGTAATTGTTGAGCAAGATAGCGATCGAGTCTATCACTGTTTTCTTGGTTGTATAAATTAATTTCTTTCACGCTTGTTTGACTTAGTTTCGTGCTATAGACCAAAATTAACCTTAACCCGTAGGATGGGTTAGGCGATACTTAGGGGCTGCTGAATAAGTGGTGTGGTGAGGGGGAGCAAGGGAGCTGGGGGAGCAAGGGTACATTTTCCTGACAGGGGCGCTTCCATTTAAAACGCCCACTGGCAAATTGTTCATTCCAGATGTGGTAGGGTAGCAGGGCATCTAATGCGGCTTGAGTGCTGATTTGAAAAATATCGGTAATGGTTGTCCAACTGCCAATCCGTACCGTTTGCGGTTGTTAATGGCATTGGCAACGATTAAAACTAATTTTTTAAATAGATTGTCTTATTTTGATTCATAATTCATAATTTAGATCATGTCCAGCCAGATTGTTCGTAAAGCCGTAATTCCCGCCGCCGGATTTGGTACTCGCCTGTTTCCAGCTACAAAGGTGGTGAAAAAAGAACTATTTCCAATTATCGATCGCGATGGGCGGATGAAGCCAGTAATTTTAGCGATTGTGGAGGAAGCAAGGCGTGGCGGTATCGAAGAAATTGGGATTGTGGTGCAACCGAGCGATCGCGCCATTTTTGAGGCGTTCTTTAAAACTCCCCCGAAACAGGCACTTTTGGACAAACTCTCTGGTTCAAATCAGGACTATTGTCAGTATCTGCAAGAGTTAGGAGAGCGGATTACTATCTTAACCCAGGATGAGCAAGAAGGTTATGGTCATGCGGTATTCTGTGCCAAAGATTGGGTGAATCAAGAGCCTTTTTTACTGTTACTTGGTGATCATGTTTATACCTCCGATACCGAAATTCCTTGTACTCGTCAGGTGGTAGAACTTTATGAAAAAACGGGTCAAAGTGTGATTGGTTTGACAGAAATGTCCGCCGAGATTATCCATAAAGCGGGTTGTGTGACTGGGGTTTGGCAGGAGATGAATTCTATTTTAGCGGTGACACAAGTCTGTGAAAAACCGGATCTGGATTACGCGCGATCGCACTTACGTGTTCAAGGGATGGTGGAGGATAAATTTTTGGGGATTTTTGGCATGTATGTCCTCAAGCCGAAAATATTTGAGATTCTGGCTGACAGTATTAATCAGAATCAGCGCTATAAGGGGGAATTTCAGTTAACCACAAGTCTTGATACATTACGCCAAGAGGAGGGATTGATGGGATATTGGGTCAAAGGACAATATTTTGATACCGGAATGCCAGAGTTTTATCGACAAAGCCTGATAGATTTTAGCGGCTGAATTGACACTTCAGCATTCCATGTCATCTGGAATTGACATGCACTCCAACTTATTTCCTGCCATTCTAAACCCATGACGACGCTCAATGCCAAAAACTTAACTTTAGATGATGTTCATCAGCTTTTTAATTTTTACAAACAGTACAGTACCTCATTTGAATCATTATTATCTCTCGAACCTGTAACCGAGTTTGAACAGCAGCAAGTTGAGCAAACTCGCCATGAATTTGACAATCATCTTACCTCAGCCGCTGCTTCAGAAGGTCAGGTTAAATTGGTTGCGGTTAGTCCTCTGTTACGATTAGCTGGGTTCTATCGCTATCCTTTACAAATTGCTGTTGAAGAAGGAATTTCTCGGATTACCATTACGGCTGAAGACACCATAATCACAGGTCGATTTGATATCCTGGCAATTAATAAAGCTCGACAGCCCAGAGATCATGTCCCGTTTTGGGTCTTAGTTATTGAATCAAAAAATAGCGCGGTTTCTCCATCAACAGGCTTACCCCAATTGCTGACGTATGCTTATAAAAGCTTAGAGTCTCAAGAGTCAGTCTGGGGTTTAGTCACGAACGGAGAACTGTATCGGTTTGTCTATATCCAGACAGGGAATTCGCCAACCTATCAGTTACTGCCATTTCTAAGTTTAACGGATGCTGAATCGTCTATGAAGTTGCTTCAAGTTCTAAAGGCTATTTGCCAATTACAACAGATAAAGCTATCGCCAGAGTAGAAGCTGATAGGGTTGCTATTTTAGGAGTAGATTCCTTTGAGGTAAAATAGCCTTGGTAAAATGGCAAAAACGACCCAAATCATCCAGGCATTTGTGATACTCAATGACTGTATCCGCAGGTGATCGGGTTCAGGTTAGAAAATCGGATATCGGGACAGGAAATCTAATGTAGGGGCGGGTTTAGGGACAAAATTAATGGAGTCACCAATCACCTTTCTCCAAAACCCGCCCTGCCCCAATCTTTTACCCCGACATTTTTGAGGTGCGATCGCGGTTAGTAATCTGGTGGGTTTTGTTGTCCGATTTGGGATTAATTGATTGCCTTGCGGTGGGGGAATGGGCAGGTTTTGTTGTTCATTTATCGGTGGGGAGGGCGGGTTTTGTTGTTCATTTATCGGTGGGGGCGAGTTTTGCTGTTCATTTATCGGTGAGGAGGGCGGGTTTTGTTGTTCAGTTATTGGTGGATATCCGAATTGATTCCCTAAACCCGCCCCTACAGATTCCCTAAACCCGATCAGTAGTCGGACTATGTATGATTGATAAACGTTAGCCTAAAAAAATATCCATCCTCTCCAGTGTAATCTTTATGATCGAAGTGGATCGTCTGAGTAAGCTCTATGGCGTCACTCCAGCTATTCAGGATGTTAGCTTTAAAGTAGAACCGGGGGAAATCCTGGGATTTCTCGGACCCAATGGTGCGGGTAAAACAACTACCATGCGTATTTTAGCCGGATATTTACCCGCCACCAGTGGCACCGCCCGAATTGCTGGGTATGATGTCCATGAAAATTCTCTGGCGGTGCGCCAACGCATCGGCTATTTACCCGAAACCCCTCCCCTTTATCCAGAAATGACGGTTGAGGGATTCTTATACTTTGTCGCTCGTCTCAAAGGGGTATCCGCAGGCGATCGCGCCAAGCGGGTGAAGATGGCGATCGCACGCTGTAACCTAGTGGAAAAGCGCAAAGTCTTGATCCGCAAACTCTCCAAGGGATTTCGTCAACGAGTCGGAATTGCTCAAGCGATCGTTCATGATCCACCCGCGATTATCTTAGATGAACCCACCGTCGGACTCGATCCTCGGCAAATTATTGATGTTCGCAACTTGATCAAAAGCCTTGCAGGTGAACATACGATTATCCTGTCTACCCATATTCTGCCAGAGGTGAGCATGACCTGTAGTCGCGTGGCGATTATCAACCGAGGTAAAATCGTCGCCACCAATAGCCCAGAAAACCTGATGGCGCAGTTGACGGGAGGGGCGGGCTATGAGTTAGAAGTGGATGGGGATGCGACTCAACTGCAAAAGCTATTACAAGTGTTGCAGGGAGTCTGCTTAGTCGAAATTGTCCCCACTCAACAGTTACTCCCAAATCGCTCCTTAATTCGGATTGTGACGGTACCGGGTACTGATCCGGGACGAGATATTGCGGCTGTTACCGTAGGCGCTGGGATCGGATTGCATGAAATGCGTCGCACTCGCGCTACCCTGGAAGATGTCTTTTTAGAACTGACGACTCAGGAACGGAGGGCTGAGAACCCGGAAATAGAGACAGGGAACAATTTAGCTGAATCGCCGATCTCTGATTCTCCATCAGAAGTCCCTGAATCCAATGTTTCTCAATCCCAAGCCCCTGAATCAAAGGTTCCTGAATCAGACGTTCCCCAATCAGGAGAAGATCGTTAATGCGTATACTCTTTGGCAATATTGTGGCAATTTTCCGCAAGGAATTGCAGGGCTATTTTGCTTCACCTTTGGCTTATATAGTGGCTGGGTTTTTCTGGCTGTTGTCGGGGTTCTTTTTCGTGTGGATTCTATTAAGTCCCGATGGGATTATTCAGCAAGTGGCGCAACGCGATCAACTGGGAATGCCTACACCTCCTGTGGATGTGGCGTATGAATTTTTGAATATGTTTTTGAGTGTCATGGGTTCTCTGATTTTATTTGTTTTACCCATTCTCTCCATGGGACTCTATTCGGAGGAACGGAAGCGGGGAACGTTAGAACTGTTGGCAACTTCGCCAGTGACAAATTGGGCGGTAGCCGTGGGCAAACTATTAGGCGTGCTAACCTTCTTTACGATTATGGTGCTACCGTTACTCCTTTATGAAGTGATCGCCTTGAATGCCGCCAATCCACCCATTCAACCTTGGGTTCCCTTATTAGCCCATGCTGGATTAATTTTACTCGCCGCATCGGTACTTTCCCTGGGAATGTTTATTTCCTCGTTAACCGATAGTTCAATTCTGGCAGCTTTCCTCACGTTTGTGTTGATATTGTTCCTCTGGGTAATTGATTTAATTGCTAATCTTATCGGTGGTGCTTTTGGCGAAGCGTTAGGTTATTTATCGTTGATGGAGAATTATACCAATTTAGTTCGGGGTGTTCTGGATACCAGTAGTCTTATTTTATTTGCTAGTTATATCTTTTTGGGCATATTTCTTACCGCTCAGTCTATTGAAGCTTTCCGCTTTCAGCGATCTTAAGTTCGTAGTTGCGCTTTAGCGCCCTAAGCATTTTGGTATTGATGACAAACCTGTAACTATTTTATCACTCAGTCAGGGCGGGTTTAGTCAAATCTGGGTTAGGTCAGAAACAATAATCGTAAAACCCGCCCCTACACAATCAAAACGCTATAAACTATGACAACAAAGCCGATTAAGTGGACGTATTTAAAATATCTATTTTGGTTCGGACCGATCCTGACAATCATGGGACTTACCGCCCAAGAAGTCGCGGGGGAGTGGTCTCCTGTTTCCTTAGCGCTGCTAATTGCGGGGCTATTAATCATTGGCTTATGGTTCCTACTTCTGGATCAAATCGCCCCTGGTTTTTGGGGACGCCGTTCTACTCAAGTGGGAACTAATGCGATAATCGCCACCTTAGCGATGTTTGTGATTATCGGGTTAATTAACTTTTTAGGCGTGCGTTATGGGGTACAGATTGATTTAACCGAAAATCAACTATTTACCCTTTCACCCCAGTCACAGCAGGTGGTGAGAAATTTAGATCAATCGGTGAAAGTTTGGGTGTTTGAGAGTCCCGCTAATCCCGCCGATCAAGAACTCCTGGAAAACTACCGCCGCTATGGATCAAATTTAGAATTTGAGTTTGTTGACCCCCAGCTACAACCTGAATTAGCCCAAAAGTTTAATGTAAATTATATAGGGGAGGTTTACTTAGAATATGGGAATCAACGCGAGTTAGTCCAAACCATTAGCCAAGGGGAACGGTTATCGGAAGTCCAACTAACCAATGCAATTGAACGCATCACAGGCGATCGCACAGATAAGGTCTATTTTCTCCAAGGTCATGGTGAACGCCCCTTAGAAGCGTCAGACGAAGGTGGATTATCTCAAGCCGTAAGTGCGTTAGAGACAAAAAACTTCACCGTCGAACCCCTAAATCTCGCTGAACAGCCAGCCGTTCCCGATGATGCGTCTTTAATCGTAATTGCTGGACCGAAACGAGCGCTGTTTGAACCGGAAGTGCAAGCGTTAGAAGACTATTTGGCTGATGGGGGAAGTCTGTTAGTGATGATAGATCCCGATACTAATCCCGGATTAGAACCCTTACTTTCAGATTGGGGAGTGACGTTGACGAATCAGATTGTGATTGATGCGTCGGGTCAAGGGAGGTTAGTGGGTTTAGGTCCAGCAACCCCCTTGGTTACGCAATATGGAGATCATCCAATTACCCAAGATTTTGGAACTGGCTTTTCGATTTATCCCTTAGCGCAACCCGTGGACATGGAACCTGTAGAAGGGATTCAGGAAACCCCTCTAGTGATAACAAGTCCCCAAAGTTGGGCGGAAAATACGCCAGAACAACAACCGTTAGAGTTCAACGAACAAGAAGGCGATCGCCCTGGTCCTTTAGTATTAGGGGTGGCGTTAAGTCGTCAAGATTCCAGCGCTTCACCAACATCAGAACCGGAAGCGGAAGAAACTCCAGAAGCTGAAGGTGAAGAAACTGATGAACCCGAAGCGGAAGAAACTCCAGAAGTGTCGCCAGAAGACACCGATGAACCCGAAGCGGAAGAAACTCCAGAAGTGTCGCCAGAAGACAGCGATGAACCGGAAGCAGACACTCCAGAAGCATCTCCCACGGCTTCGCCAGAGGAATCCCCAGAAGCCTCACCTTCACCAATCCAGACTGATGAGTCTCAGTCTCAAGAAGACGAAGCTGAATCACGATTAATTGTGTATGGTAATTCAAATTTTGCCACAGATAGTTGGTTTGATCAGCAACTCAATCCTGATATTTTTACCAACTCTGTGAGTTGGTTAAGCAAGCGAGATGAACAAGCCCTTTCGATTAGTCCCAAAGAACCCGAAGATCGCCGAATTAATTTAACACCAGTCCAATCTGGAATATTGGGATGGTTAGCCCTGTTAATTGTTCCAGCGTTTGGCTTTTTGACCGCAGGGATGCTGTGGTGGTTGCGGCGGTAAAACCATCCCATGTCTGTAGGGGCGGGTTTTACTATTATCATCTATTTGTCACCCAGATGTGACTAAACCCGCCCCGATCAAGTGATATTGTTCGCACGTCTGATTATATTTTTTAACGCAGAGGGACGCAGAGGTTGACGCAGAGGAACGCAGAGGGATCATAACCAATGACGAATGACAAATGACCAATGACAAATGACCAATGACGAATAACAAATGAAGCTACAGAAGACTACTTGGGTTTTATTAATTGTCGCCCTTTTCCTGGGAGGGTTTGTCTATTTTTATGAAATCGTGGGAACTCCCCAACGGGAAGCCGCGAAGGAAGCTGAGAAGCAACTGTTTAGTTTTGAAGAGGATGAGATTCAACGGGTTAACATTTATATTCAGGAAGAAAGCCGAAAATTTGAACGGGTGAGTGAACCTGAACCCGGTTGGCGAATGACGGAACCAAAGGATGTCCCCGCTAGTGATCCATCGGTTGCATTCCTATTAAATTTGCTAGTTGAAGGAAAGAGCGATCGCATAATTCCCAATGTCTCCCCTGAAAACCTTAAGGAGTATGGCTTAGACAAACCCCAAGCCATGGTAACGGTGCGACTTACAAACGATGAAACCCATGAAATTCTTTTGGGACAACCAGATTTTAATAACAGTTTCCTCTATGCTCAAATTGATCCGTTCTCAGATAAATCCCAGCAATCTAACGTCTTTTTAGTCCCCATGGACTTTGAATATGCTGTCAATCGCCCCTTATCAGAATGGGAGCAAACAAAAGAGGAAACACCTGAAGAAACTGAGCCATCCGATACGGAAAACGAGGAATCAACGTCTGAAACAGAACCGACTACAGAGGAAACAGAACCCGCTACAGAGGAAAAAGACCCCTCTGAAAACCAAGCTACTCCTAATAACTCTGATACTGAAACAGAGGAATCAATCTCTGAACCAACACCGACACCGGCTAACCAAAGTCCGTCCGCATCTCCCTCTCCTGAAAAGCCGTCCTCTTCTGAAGAGAAAAAGCAGTCAATAGAGGATGAAACGGCTTCTCCCAATGAGGAAACAGAATTTGAAAATCCCCCCAATGACTCTGAAGAGGAAGACAGTCCGTCGGAATAAATTTATAGTGTTTTCATATTGGCAATCCGAATGTAGAGACGTTGCATACAACGTCTTTACTGTCATACATTGAAATTGGGTATTTGTAGCGAGCAAGATGCTCGCACT
>JGI12140J13697_1142564_pt1 | contig 14156 bp, 8 predicted proteins | sample ElkSlonscriptome_5_FD_13697 | JGI IMG/M metagenome (IMG submission 13697) | reverse complement strand
CTCCCCCTTTTGAAGGGGGACGGAAGGGGGATCAAAAGGGGGACGGAAGGGGGATCAAAAGGGGGACGGAAGGGGGATCTAAAAAGGCGGCACCCAGATTCGAACTGGGGGTAAAGGCTTTGCAGGCCCCTGCCTTACCACTTGGCGATGCCGCCGCATAAGAGACGCGCCATGGCACGTTTCTACAATAAAGGATTATAGCCTATCTCATCCTTATGTGTCTCTTTCGCCAGGAATTCTTTAGGGCGAGCAAAACATTAAGTATTTTAGCGGGGTGAAGCTATTTTGTCCATTCCTCGCTAGGCTGAGAATATTCGTTAATACAGCGTCCCGCTACAGTCGCGATCGCAACCTCAATCCATGCTATTCAACCTGCTTAACCTGCCCTACTGGATTTTCCTAGGGATGGGAATCCTCCTATTTCTCGTTGTTATTGTCTCCGGTGGCGGTGATGATGACTTTGATATCGATGCCGATGCGGATGCTGATGTAGATGCCGATGGCAATTTTGCCATGGGATCAATGTTCAGTTTTCTGGGTGTGGGTAAAGTTCCCCTAATTTTGCTACTCGCCACAGACTGTTGTCTGGTAGGGCTTTTCGGCTGGATGATTAATGTGGCGATCGCGAATGTCACGGGTACGATTCCCACAGGTTTATTCGGTGGTGTCGTCGGCGGCGCATCCCTACTCCTGAGTTTATTCAGTGGTAGCTTAATTTCTCGACCTTTAGGTAAAATCTTTGCCACATTTGGTGAAGATACCAGTGGCGATCGCTTAATTGGTTGTCAGGGTACCGTTAGTTCCCGTTCAATTCCCATGGAAAGCCAAGGCAAAATCGGTCAAGTGGATGTGATTGATCCCAGTGGTAATCTAGTGACAATTAATGCCACCCTACCGCAATGGGCAAAAATAATTCCCAATCGCGGCAATTACGTCTTAGTCATTGAACGACAACCAGAAAGCTACCGGGTGATTACCAAAGATAGTTCTGATCAACAGCAATGGTTGTCTAATTCGCCCCAAGTTAAGGATTCACATTAACAGATACATACACAACCCTTGTGTAAGGTTATAGCAAAATGTGATTCTTTTTACACAACCTTTAAATGTGTATGATTCCCAAGCTTTAATAAAACCTATAGAGTATTAATCGCTAACTACCATGTCACAATCATCTACAACATCAACCGCCCAGACTGTTCCAGTATCATCTACCCTGGCACAACTTCCCAGTGGTATCCTCTTTTTTCCCGGTTTAATTGGCGCACTCTTTTTAGTACTTATTGCTGGCTTATGGTCATACAAACTAATTTATAAAATCACTCCCAATAATGAAGCCTTTGTCAGAACGGGCGGATTATTCGTCAAAAAGAAATCCGTTATTCTTTATGGCGGTTGTATCGTTTTACCCGGTTTTCATGAACTGACCCGTGTTCCCTTACGCGAAATTTCCATTGATGTGGAACGAACCGGAAAGCTAGCGGTGCGGACTCAAGACTACCTGCGGGCAAATATGCGAGCCACCTTTTATGTCTGTATCAATGCCGATCAAGAGGATGTGTTAATCGCTGCAGCCCGACTCTCGAAACAAGGACGAGTTTCTACGGAAGATATTAAAGAAGCCCTAGAAAAACGAGCAGATGATGCAATTCGAGCCGCCGCGAAGAAACAGAGTTTAACCGAAATTGATTCTGATAAATTAGGCTTTGCTGATGAAGTCTTGAATCTGATTCAGCCTGATCTAAAAAAAGTTGGCTTAACTCTGAATAATATCGCCATTTCTGAAATCGAAGAAAGCGATACCTACGATACCAATAACTTCTTCGATGCCCAAGGAGTCCGCCTGCGAACTGAAACCATTCAACGCTCCATCCAACAAAAACGGGAAGTCGAACTGAGTACCCAGGTGAGAATTGAACAGCAGGAACTCGATGCCCAGAAGCAATCCCTGCGAATTGACCAAGAGAAAGAAGACGCCACCCTAGGACAACAACTAGAGGTTGAATCCCTAAAATCCCAGCGACAACGGGAGATAGAAGAAGCCAAAGCCAAAGAAGCCGCCACAGTACAACGGACGAATATTTTACAAGATAAGTCCGTAGAAGAAGAAGAAATTCGCCGCAAACTATCGGTGCAAGAAAATCAAATTCAAGCTGATATTACCCTAGAGGAACGGAATAAACAGCTAAAAGTCGCCCAAACCTTGCAAAAACAAGAAGCCGAAATTGCCGAAATTACCCGCCAGCAAACCGTCGATTCCTCCCGCCTAGAAGCCCAAGTTCGGGTGGCTGAAGCCGAACGCTTGTCGAAAGTGGCAAAACAGGAAGCCGCTGTTGCGATTGCTAATAAAGAACGGGAACGCTTTGTCGCTGAAGCCGAACGCGCTGAAGCAGAATCCGGTGTGGTTACGGCGACGGAGATTGAAAAAGCAGAACGGGAAAAACGCCTATCCTTAATTTCAGCTGAACAAGAGGCAGAAAAGCGGCGGATTGCCGACCAAAACGTCGTAGAAATCGATGTCTTCCGCCGTCGTCGTCAAGCGGAAATTGCCCGTCAAGCGGCAGAATTAGAAGCCGAATCCATTCGCACCTTAGCCCAAGCGAATCGGGATAAAGCCCTGGCTGAAGCCGAAGGAAAACAAGCAATCATTGAAGCCGAGAATACCTTAAGTGACTCCAAATTAAGCGCCCAAGTGCTGACCACAATTTGGCCCGATTTAGTAGACAAACTACCAGAAATTGCCAAAGCCTTAGCACCACAACCGGGAATTTTAGGAGATACCCGAATTTTCGCATTTCCTGGGATGAATGGCAGTAATGGCAATGGTAATGGTATGGGTGATATTAACAAACTCTTACTCTCAACCAGTGGCTTATCGTTAATCAACACCCTTCTGGATGAAGGAAAGCTAGGAAACTTAATTGGTCAAGTGAGTCAGTTGGTACGAAATAATCCCAGCCAAAATGGAGGAAATGAAAGCCATAATACCCCAGAGTCTTCAGCCGAACTGGAGACTCAAGCCTTAGCCAAACGGCAAACACCGCCAGCCCCTCCCCCGGCAAAATCTCCTGGACAACGACAACCCTTGTCCTCAGCCGCGAAACTTGTCGAACCGTCTCAAACTAAGAGTGATGAGGGTTCTGCACCACCCCATCGGGCATCTGGGTCAAAGCGCGATCGCGAAGACCCCAGAACCCCTCATAATTGAGATAGGGTAGCTCCAGGAGCAGGACTGTAGGGGCGGGTTTTACTGATAACGTTTTGCCACAAACCGATAACTTGACTAAACCCGCCCTTCTAGGGGATCAGAGGGAGCTGGGGGAGATGGGGGAGATTGACAAATGACAAAGAACAAAATTTGATACCCTAGCTTAAATAGTCTTGGGAACAAATAAAGAAGCGTGGATATTCAAATTGGGCGAGGTAAGAAAGCTCGCAGAGCCTACGGTATTGATGAAATCGCACTAGTCCCCGGACAACGGACGCTAGACCCTAATTTGGCAGACACCCGTTGGCGTTTGGGGAGCATCGAACGAGAGATTCCGATCATTGCCAGTGCGATGGACGGTGTGATTGATGTGCGAATGGCAGTGATCCTATCTGAGATGGGAGCGCTAGGGGTGCTTAATCTCGAAGGCATTCAAACCCGTTATGCTGACCCTGTTCCGATATTAGAGCGAATCACCTCCGTAGGTAAATCAGAATTCGTTAATCTGATGCAGGAGTTGTATGCCGAACCGATTAAACCGGAATTAATCAGCCAGCGAATTCAGGAAATTAAAGACCAAGGTGGGATTGCGGCGGTAAGTGCGACGCCAGCCGGTGCGATGAAATACGGTGAAATTGTCGCCTCAGCAGGTGCTGATTTATTCTTCATCCAAGCCACTGTGGTGTCCACGGCTCACCTGTCACCTGAATCAGTCACCCCCCTAGATTTAGCCCAGTTCTGCCAGGATATGCCAATGCCCGTGGTTTTGGGCAATTGTGTCACCTACGAAGTTGCCCTGAACTTAATGAAAGCAGGTGCGGCGGCTGTTTTAGTGGGAATTGGTCCGGGTGCCGCTTGTACCTCGCGGGGAGTTCTGGGTGTGGGAGTCCCCCAGGCGACGGCGGTGGCGGATTGTGCGGCTGCCCGTGACGACTATCATCAAGAGACGGGTAATTATGTGCCAGTCATTGCTGATGGTGGGTTAATTACCGGGGGAGATATCTGTAAATGTATCGCTTGTGGCGCAGATGCGGTGATGATTGGTTCTCCTCTGGCTCGTGCCAAAGAAGCCCCAGGAGGCGGGTTTCACTGGGGAATGGCAACCCCTAGCCCGGTTCTGCCCCGAGGAACGCGCATTCAGGTGGGGAGTACAGGAACATTACAGGAAATTCTGATTGGACCAGCGCAACTCGATGACGGCACTCATAATCTTTTAGGTGCGCTGAAAACCAGTATGGGAACCTTGGGCGCTAAGGACTTGAAAGAAATGCAGCAAGTTGAAGTCGTGATTGCGCCATCCCTGCTCACAGAAGGGAAAGTTTACCAGAAAGCGCAGCAGTTGGGAATGGGGAAATAAAATTTGTGAGGTTGACAAACTGCCCCAAACCCCACTGATGTAAGTTAACATGGAAAAGACGGAAGAAATTCCGTTCACTCCTCACACCACACTCCGCCCGGACTGAGTTCGGGCGGTTCCTTTTTGGGGGTTCAGCCCCAATGTCAGGATAGTTTAACATCTTAATCGATGAAATGTGAAAATTTATGTCTAAATATATACTTTTTTGGCAGGGGAACGCTCAGTTTTCTCTGTGGTAAAATATCCCAAGACACATAGAAATAGTACACGCAAGGATTTCCAGGCATGTCAACATCCGTAGCAGTTACAGACGCCAGTTTTAAGCAAGACGTCCTAGATAGTGACGTTCCCGTTTTAGTCGATTTTTGGGCACCTTGGTGTGGTCCGTGTCGGATGGTCGCACCTGTGGTGGATGAAATCGCACAACAGTACGAAGGTCAGGTCAAGGTGGTGAAGCTCAACACTGACGAAAATCCGAATGTAGCCAGTCAGTATGGGATTCGCAGCATTCCTACCTTAATGATTTTTAAAGGAGGGCAACGAGTCGATATGGTTGTGGGCGCAGTTCCAAAAACGACGCTAGCAAACACTCTAGAAAAGTACCTCTAATCCCTAATCAATTAAGCCTTAAGCCGAATCGGGTTAAGGCTAGTTACGCTTGCAGGCGCGAGGAGTCGCTACAGCTACAAAAAGCCTGTAAGCACTTGATCAGGTTGGTATCTTGAGTTCCGGTCTAGTCCCCAAGCCAATATATTTACTTCTTTTTCTATCGTAAATCCGGATTAAGACACTGCCACTTGTACTATGTAAATGTCTAAATCTATAGACTTTACTAAGTCATGACTAAGATACCTATATCGCCTCAACCCATTAAACGTGTTGTGGCGATCGCATCGATCGTGGTTGGTTGTCTGGTCAGTCCGATTCCGACTTACTCTCAATCGACCAACTCAGCGAGTAATACTCCCTCGCTGCAAGATATGCTTGAGTTTAATCTGGATCTATCGGGTCGGGGAAGCCCCCGTTCCGGTAATCGTACAGGTGGCGCGAGTCGTAGTCTCTGTGGGGGAAGTCAATCTGGAGAATCTCTGTTCGCCCTGATTCCCGATACCAATGTGGGATTAACAGTAGAGGAACATCCTACCTTCTGGTTTTATGTTCCCGATGGCGCAAAGAAATTCCACTCGATGAAATTTGCCCTCTGGAGTGATCAGGGGGAGAAAGTGTACGAAACCACCTATCCTGTGACGAACGCCCTACCCGGTGTGATGAGTATCACTTTACCGCCCAGCACACCCGCGCTAAAGGAAAACCAATACTACAACTGGATTTTTACCGTTTACTGTGAAGATCCCCAACAGGCGGCGGTTCGCAGTGATCCCAGACGAGTCCGAGTTAGAGGTTCTATCCAACGTGTTCCGGTAACGGCTGAACTCCAACAAGAATTAAACTGGGCGTTGACTCCCCGCGATCGCGCCATTGTTTTAGCCCGAAATGGGATTTGGTTTGACTCTCTCACCCTGATCGGCAATCTTCGCCGTACTCAGACTGCCAATTACGCCCTGGCGATGGATTGGATTAACTTGTTAGAGGATATTGAACTCGACGCGATCGCATCCAAACCCATTACTGAATGCTGTAGTGCTTTGGCTCAGTGATCCCCAAATTGGCATAGTGGTTCTCAATTGAGAATTATCAATCACCCTGTTCTCTAACTAAGGTTGCTTGTCTTCCACCGTTGCCAAAAACCCCTATCTCTACTGGATGTTCCTAATTCCACGTTAAACACGAGATATCAGCGACTTGATTCGAGCCTGTAAGACCCGCTGTAAGACCCCGCTACACTATCTCGTTCGATCAGTCCCTCATTTTTGCACTTTGGCTGTTCTCGTGTACTAGAAACAGCTTATCGCCCCTAATTTTAATTCGATAGCCGCTTGACCCTTAAAACAGTGTGCTATAAAGAAGTAGATTGGATATTTTCTCAAGTACTAGGTGGTGTATCACTAAATACTGTGCTTTCTTGTCCAAGGGTTTAGTATTTTGTTGTCATTGGAGAATATCGGTTGGTGGCTAACCATAATTGAGTCATTTCGGCAAAGGGATTCCGGCTTCTGAATTTCTTTGAGAGGCATGGTATTGAACTTATGCCTAGGTTAACCATAGCTAAAACCAATAACAGATAGCTTAACCCTGGAAAGGGGAGTGATATCATCCAGATTGATTATTCAGATACTTTCGACGACAATTCAACCGCAATAGTTTTGGTGTCTCTTGAAAATTCAACGTATCATTTGATAGCTGAGTAATCGTATTGGGATTCGGTGCGGCTTCTAATTTGGACTTGCCTTATTTAGGGTGGAGTGGAATCCTGTCTGTCAAGTCCTATACATCAGTTCTATTTATTCCACGGAGTTCTGTAGCCCCTATGATTAATTCCGCAATGAAAGGAGCAATTCTACTGTTGGCTACTTTACCTTTTTTGGGTGTTACCAGTATACAGCCAACTCAGGCGACTTCAATCCCCCGCGAGGTAGATCAAACAGACGTACCGATTGTTCCTCAGTTTAACCCCAGCTCTCTATTGACAAACACTTTAGTTACTCAGAATACTTTTGCTAAAGATTCCATTGTAACCAAGGAAGCCACACCGATCAACCCCCCAAGTCTAATCGTGGCTCAGTCCGTTACCGGGGCAGCTGATCAGGTCGGGACAACGGTTGAGCAAGACGGTACCCAATTTAACATCGACGGTGGCATCTTTTCCGGAGATGGGGAAAATCTATTTCACAGTTTCCAAGACTTTAATCTTTTTGCTGATGAAACTGCCAATTTTATTTCTAATCCTGAAATTCGCAATATCTTGGGGCGGGTAGTTAGTGGGGAAGCTTCAATTATTAATGGTTTGATTCAAGTTACCGGGGGCAACTCGAATTTATTTTTAATGAATCCGGCGGGGATTGTATTTGGAGCGAATGCCCGTTTAAATGTTCCCGCATCGTTTACAGCTACAACCGCGACAGGAATTGGTTTTGCGGGAGATCAGTGGTTCAATGTCTTTAGTGAAAATAACTATCAAACGTTAATCGGTAATCCCAATCAGTTTGCCTTTGATTTAGCTCAACCCGCCACCCTAATTAATGCTGGCAATCTAGCCGTATCAGAAGGGCATAATTTAACCCTACTGGCAGGAAATGCGATTAATACCGGGCAACTAACTGCACCAGGCGGCACCATTACAATGGCGGCTGTACCGGAATCCAATCGGGTACGGATCAGTCAACCGGGACAATTATTAAGTTTAGAAATTGTACCATCTACCAATGAAAATGGGGAGATAGAGGCAATTGATCCCTTGGATTTACCAACGCTGCTGACGGGTACAGAGGAAAGCGTAGAGACGGGATTAACTGTTACGGATACAGGTCAAGTACAGCTTCAGGAGTCTGGTATTACTGTACCGGCAGAAGCCGGGCTTGCGATCGCCTCTGGCACTCTGGATGTTTATCATGCGTCTCCTACAGTCGATTCCCAGTCAGTGAATGTGTTTGGCAATAAAGTGGGTGTATTTGATGCCACAATTAACGCTTCTGGGATGTATGGCGGCGGAACAGTACGACTTGGCGGCGACTATCAGGGTCAAGGTACGTTTAATGCGTCTCAAACCCTAATCAGTGAAAACTCGCTGATTACGGCTGATGCTGGGGAACAGGGGACAGGCGGTGAGGTGTTTGCTTGGGCAGATGGAGTGACGGGCTTTTATGGAACCATTAGCGCCCGTGGGGGAACGGAAGTGGGAGATGGGGGATTTATTGAAGTTTCTGGCAAAGAATTGCTGATTTTTACCGGTCATGCTGATGCGGGAGCAATTAACGGTCAACCGGGTACGTTACTGCTTGATCCCAAAAATATCACAATTGGAGATGCAAATTCACCCTTAGCGATACGCTTTAATCCTGCTCCTTCATCACCAGGAAATCAATTTGGTTATTCAGTAGCAGCGCTAGGTTCAGACGTACTTGTGGGTGATCCGGGATACGATGAAGGCGGACAAAACGACGTAGGTATTGCCTATTTGTTTGATGGTAGTACAGGAACAGAAATAAACAAGTTCACCAGTCAAGATAAAACTGACAATGGTAGATTCGGTTTTGCTATAGCTGGGATGGGATCAGATAAAGTTATCGTTGGTGCGCCGGGAGAGAACGGAAAAGAAGGAAGGGCTTATTTATTTGATCGCGATGGACTCATACAACCTTATACAAACCCAAATTCCTCAACGTCTGCGGGTGACACTACATTAGGCTTCGGTTATTCCGTCGCCGCCTTGGGTGCAAATGTTCTGGTTGGCGCTCCGGGAGATGATACCGACGGACAAGATGCAGGTGCTGCTTATTTATTCGATAGCACGACTAGCCAGAGGACAGACTTTTTCAGTTCCAAGCCTGTAGCTGGGGGTCAATTTGGCTATTCAGTAGCTGGAGTGGAATCCGATGTGCTGGTGGGAGCGCCAGGAGAAAATGTAGAGGTAGGGAATCAAACAAGAACGGCAGGTGCTGCCTATCTATTTAGTAATGGAGATCCTAACAATGAACAACGTTTGATCAGCCCTAATCCTACAGATAGCGGACGGTTTAGTCATTCAGTAGCCGCAATGGATTCACAAATACTGGTGGGAGCGCCGGGTGATAATCTTGGACAAGGAGTTCAAGGTGCTGCCTATTGGTTTAATCAGGATGGCGAGTTGCAAAACACTTTTTCTAGTCCCAATGCTGATAACGGTCAATTTGGTACTTCAGTAGCGGCGGTAGAATCGGCTGAGTCTGTATTAGGGTTTAACGTTGTTGTCAGCGCTCCCGGAGAAAATGCAACCTATTTGTATGAACCCCTGCCAGATTCGGACACGGGACGTTTTTGGCAAACCTTTCCCAAGCCCTCGGATTCACCCAGCAATTTTGGTAATGCGGTTGCTGGGGTAGAAAGAAACGTGGTGGTGGGAGCGCCAGGAGGTATGAACGATGCAGGGGATATTTATTTGTTTGGCTCCAGCTTCGAGTTTGATGATAATCCCAACCAATCTGTGACAATTGATGTCGCTACGATTACCAATATTACTAACACGGGAACCGAGATTGAGTTTCAGGCAAACAATGACATCACTGTAGATGCAGCAATTCTCACTGACAATCCGAATGGAACTGGGGGAGCGCTGAACTTAAAAGCAGGTCGAGGGATTTTTGTCAATGCTGATATAACCACAGATGATGGGAATTTAACATTAATTGCCAATGATAGTGATGCTATCCAGGCATTTCGCGATCCTGGTGATGCTTTTATAGAAATAGCCTCTGACGCTACGTTGAATTCGGGGAGTGGTGATATATATCTTCAACTCGATACAGGGGAAGAAAGGGGAGATATTAATGTTCTAGGCGAGATTATTACTCAGACAGATCTGATTGTAGAACATAATAATCCCACAGGTGGAAATGTCAATATTGAAAACAGGATTAATGTTGGCGGAACTGTTGATATAAACACCACTGGCGCTAATATTCTTACCAGCGGTAATGTTGCTACTGCTAACGGTGAGATTAATTTTGCGACTCAAGGTGGCGATATAGAAATTCAGAATGGGGGTAATGTTTCTACTAATGGGGGTGAAATTAATTTCGCCAGTCAAGGCGGCGATATAGAAATTCAGAATGGGGGTAATGTTTCTACTAATGGGGATGAGATTCGTTTCGCCAGTCAGGGTGGAACGATTCAGGTTGATCCGGCGTTCAGTTTGACGGGTGAAACGTTCTTGTCTACAGGTGATGAAACGGGAGATATTCTGTTTAATAATCGTCTTGATGGGATGCAAAATCTCAATCTTACGGCAGGAACGGGTAATGTGATTTTTGAGGAGAAAGTCGGTAGCGTTACACCTCTAGACAATCTGACTATTCTCAGTGCAGCAAATGTGACAGCCAAAGACGCGATCGCAGCCAGTAGCTTTACGCATCAATCAGGAACTGGCATAGTTAATTTGAGTGATTTGCAACTATTCAATGGAGATTTAGAACTCAACACAAGTGATAGCTTGATAGTCGGCAATATTACCGCAACTGAAGGCAATGTAGAATTAAGAGCAACAAACAATATAATTGCAGAAACTATTACAACGTCTGGTGGAACAATTAATCTCACCAGTGAAGCAGAAAAGGTCACAACGGGTGATTTAGAGTCTGGTGGTGGTCATGTAGATGTGACGTCTAATAGTGACTTAACCACAGAGAATATTACAACATCTGGCGGCACCATTAACCTCACCAGTCAATCTGGCAAAATTGAGACGAGTGGTGATTTAGAGTCTGGTGGTGGTCATGTAGATGTGACGGCTAATAGTGACTTAACCACAGAGAATATTACAACATCTGGCGGCACCATTAACCTCACCAGTCAATCTGGCAAAATTGAGACGAGTGGTGATTTAGAGTCTGGTGGTGGTCATGTAGATGTGACGGCTAATAGTGACTTAACCACAGAGAATATTACAACATCTGGCGGCACCATTAACCTCACCAGTCAAGCCGACGAAATTAACACAGGTGACTTAAATTCTTCTGCAGCCACGGGTGGCGATATTACCGTAAATGCGAAGATCAGGATTACGACGGGAGTTATCAATTCTAGTGGCACTGAAGGCGATGGCGGCAACGTTATCCTCGATCCTTTGGAAGATATTACCGTCAATTCTATTAATGCCCAAGGCGGCAGCAATGGTCAAGGCGGTGATGTTGATATCACGACGCAACAATTCTTCCAAGCAAAAGGAAGCTTTACCGATCAAAATGGCATAGACGCTAGTATTTCTACTGCAGGCGGTAACGGTGGTGGCGATATTACGATTCGTCATGATGGTGGCGCACAGGAGGTGATTGAGCCTTTTGTTGTCGGTAATGGCAATACGAATGGTACGGCACAAGCCATTACCAGTGGAGAGTTTACGATTGCACCTGTTCAGTCATTTCCGGGAAGTTATACGCTCGGTAATATCCGGATTATTACAACTGATCCAACTGATCCAACTGATCCAACTGATCCAACTGATCCAACTGATCCAACTAATCCAACCAATCCTCTAATAGAGTTCAAGAAACCTTTAGAACGCCCTCCTACTCCTAATGCCTTGGATCAAGAGCCAATTATCAATGCTGATGTTTACAAAATTGAGCGCTATTTTACCCAGGCATTTGAGAAACAACTGGGAATGGAGGCAGAAAAAATCCTCACCTTGGATGAAATTCGGAATCGCTTGCGTAGCATTGAGGTGGCAACTGGGGTAAAACCTGCTGTAATTTATGGGGTTTTTGTTCCTAGCAGCACTAAATCAGAAATGGAATTAGAACTGATGCTGGTAACAGCGGATCGGGATGTTATTACCAAGCGAGTGTCAGGGGCTAAACAGTCTGATGTCCTGAATACAGGACAGAACTTCCGTCAAGAAATTCTTGATGGTGGGTTTGGATATTTAGATGACGCCCAACAACTGTATCAATGGATGGTAGCCCCCTTAGAAACAGATTTACAAGAAACAGGAATTGAGAATTTAGTCTTTATTCTCGATGAAGGGTTGCGCTCATTGCCCATAGCCGCTATCCATGATGGAGATAACTTTATCGTGGAGCGATATAGTGTGAGTTTGATGCCCAGTGTGAGTCTCACAGATACCCGTTATGCCAACATTAAAACGATGCCTGTTTTGGCAATGGGTGCTTCAGATTTTCCCGATAATCCTCTTTTGGAACAATTACCAGCAGCGGCGGCTGAGGTATCTATTTTGACCAATACATTATGGCGTGGTCAAGCTTTTCTCAATGAGAATTTTACCGTTAACAATCTCAAGGCACAACGCGCAGAAAAACCCTTTGGCATTATTCACCTGGCTACCCATGCAGAATTTGAACCGGGCGCACCCAGTAATTCCTATATTCAGTTGTGGGACACTAAGGTAGAATTAGACGAAGTTCGTAGTTTAGGTTGGCATGATCCGGCTGTAGAATTAGTGGTATTAAGTGCTTGTCGTACTGCCTTAGGTGATCCGAGTGCCGAACTGGGGTTTGCTGGATTTGCGGCTAAAGCGGGAGTTAAATCAGTATTAGCCAGTTTATGGTACATCGAGGATTGGGGAACGTTGCCAATGATGGCAGAGTTTTACAATAATCTGGATGATGCACCGATTAAAGCGGAAGCATGGCGACGGGCGCAAGTGGCAATGATTGAAGGAAAGGTTAAGTATGAGGACAATCAATTAATCTTATCGGATAAAGCCATCACTTTGCCAATTACTGATGCCAACCCGGGTAATCCTGACTTATCTCATCCCTATTACTGGTCAGCATTTAGTATTGTTGGTAATCCGTGGTAAAAGGCAGAGGTGCGGAGGGGCGGAGGAGCAGAGGTGAATTGTTCAATTAACCAATGACCAATGATATTTATCGGCGAAAATGAGTATAGATAATCAGTTTGAGCCACTTTTGAGCGGTGAAGTATTGTCGGTTGATGAATCAACACAACTTTTAATTGGAAATCGCACGTTTCGAGTGGATGAACTCGTAGAAGCGATACGGATGCAGTTTGAAGGGTTAGAGGGATGGACTCAAGACAAGAATGGTTGGTTTAGTGAAAAGGGTATTTCGGCTGAAGTTTTGAGATTTACAGCTAAAGGTTGGCAAAAAGGCACGGTGAGAATCAGCCTGGAATTTGTTCCTGAAGAAACTGAGACTCAGAAATCTCAACCCTTAAATACAAGCGAGACATCAAAAAAGCAAGAGGAACTACCGATTGTGGGAATGATGGGCTAGAGATGTAGGGTGGGCAATGCCCACCTCACGGTAACTTGAGGTTGATTACCATGGCGGCACAATGTCTTGTCCTAATCTCATAAGTAGGTGGACACAATTAAAGTTAACGGTTGAGATTAGGGAACAGGGAACAGGGAACAGTAAAGGTTTGAGGGCTATTTACAAAACTTAATACAGCACCGTTTTCTTTTGTCCTACTACTTAGTGCGAGGTTGGGGAGGGCGGGTTTTGTAGAAAAGTTATTGGTTTCTCTGTTAATTTTGCACCTAAACCCGCCCCTACAGCTTGGTTGTTCCTACTTGAACTTATTCATCCACAAAAACACATCGCTTAATTACACTCATTACCTCTCCCGGATTTGCTGTTGGTGTCAGAGGACTCCATTCCGTTACATTGGCAAAACCGAGACGATACAACGTGTGAATGATTTTCACCACGCCTTTGTTAGAACCAACGACGATAACTTTGACGAATTCTCGTTTTGAGTCTGAATGGGTAGAAGCTTGTAGCTGTATCGAGGCTTCGGGTGGCTTGGTATCGGTCAAAACGTTCTGAACCATTGGGGTTTCTCTGATTTGCGTTTACCTGAAGTATTCGCAGATCTGCGAATACTCAAATTGTACGCTCTATCTTCGCAGATCTGCAAATATTTACTTCCTGATCTTCCTCTGACACGATGGGGAACATGGGAAAAGCAGGCAAAGTCCTTCGGCAAGTTTTAGAGAGCTACGGCATCAGCCAG
>JGI12140J13697_1144287_pt1 | contig 14199 bp, 6 predicted proteins | sample ElkSlonscriptome_5_FD_13697 | JGI IMG/M metagenome (IMG submission 13697) | reverse complement strand
CTCATTAAACTCTGCTTTATTTCAAGTACAAGATGTCCCATTAACTCAACTGAAATACAGAATCTAAAGAAAAAGTTTAAACAAAAACATAATGCTAAACTTGTTATAAAAAATGGAGAAATTTTCTATACTTATGAGGGGGATTAATAGCGCGGGCTATGCAAGGGGCGCACCTCGGGAAAAGGGCGCATAGACGTGCGCCCCTACGTCGCCTCAATCATTGGGTAGTGAATCCGAATCTGATGGTTCTGTATATTGACGAATATACCTCAAGGGTTGCGATCGCGCCTATCCAGGGTACTCCTGCACCTGGGTGCGAAAGCTAGCACTCGCGCCTACCCTGACTTATGTGAAGATTCTGTAAAGATTAAACCCTTAACATAAAGACTTGATGAAGATGTAAATTATTAAAAATAATTTAACCATCTCTTTACAAAACTTTGGCAAAATATATTTGCACTCAAAAAAAAAGTGTATATTATACCAAGTAAGCGGCTTGGCATCTGTAATTTAGGTTACATAAAAAATTTAGGTTACAGAAAAGGACGGGAAAACGAGAAGAGGTCAATTCCGCCATGATAGCGCTGTGCAGAAATTCCTCGATTCGCTTTCTCTTGCCGTTTATGCCCTAGCTGAGGATAACATCTGAACAACCTGAGTTTTTTGTTAATTAAACATGGCTAACTTTACACTCCAGTTACTACATGCGGCTGACCAAGAAGGGGGAATCCCAGCGATAGAGGATGCGCCGCGCTTTTCGGCTGTTCTCAACGCCCTGAAAACGCAAGATATTGATGGTATTCCTGGGGTTGACTTTCCCAATACCCTGGTTTTATCGTCCGGAGATGCTTATATTCCCGGTCCCTTTTTCTCCGCGAGTCGCACGGCGTTTGGTAGTGCTGGACGAGGTGACATCTTAATCCAAAATGAGTTAGGCTTTCAAGCGATCGCCTTTGGTAACCACGAATTTGACCTGGGTACGGGTGCGATCGCGGATGTGATTGCGGCGGATGGTGATTATCCGGGAACTCAGTTTCCCTATCTCAGCGCCAACCTGGACTTTAGCAGTGATGAAAATTTAGCGCCCCTTGTGGTGGCGGATGGGCAAGAAGCCGACACTATTCCCAATAGTATTGCAGGCAACACCATTATTACTGTGAATGGGGAACGCATTGGTGTTGTTGGTGCGACGACGCCAACCTTACCTCAGATTTCCTCTCCCGATGATGTCGGCGTTGCGCCGATTGAATTTGATTCGGCTAATCCCGCCGATATTCAGGCGTTAGCCACAGAAATTCAAGACTCGGTCGATACCCTGCTGACTAATAACTCAGATATCAATAAAGTCATCCTGCTGGCGCACATGCAGCAGATCGGGATTGAAGAACAACTGGCTAGCGCTTTGGCAGATGTAGACATTATTGTCGCTGGCGGTTCCAATACGCTGCTAGCTGATGAAACGGATCGCCTTCGCGCTGGCGATGAAGTCGAAGATGCTTATCCTATTCTCAAGACAGCCGCTGATGGCAATCCCGTTGCTGTAGTTAACACCGACGGGAACTATAAATATGTGGGTCGCTTGGTGGTTGACTTTGACGAGAACGGTGTGATCATTCCTGATAGCATCGACCCTACGATCAGTGGTGCTTACGCCACCGATGAGGAAGGCGTCGCCGCTGTGGGTGGGACTCCTGACCCCGATATTGTGGACATTACTCAGACGTTGGAGGATGTCATCGCTAGCCAAGAGGGTAATATTTTTGGCAATACCGAGGTCTTTCTTAATGGGACGCGCAGCGATGTCCGCACCCAAGAAACCAACTTGGGAAATCTTACCGCCGATGCGAACTTAGCGATCGCGCAGGAGTCTGACCCCAGTGTGGTGATTTCCCTGAAAAATGGGGGTGCGATTCGGGGTAATATTGGTGTCGTCACCTATCCCCCTGGTTCAACCGATCCCGAAGATATACTCAAACTCCCGCCCCAACCCAACCCCCTCGCTGGTAAGGAAGAAGGCGATATTTCTCAACTGGATATTTCCAACTCCCTCCGCTTCAACAACGAGTTAACCTTAGTCACCGTCACCGCCCAAGAACTCCTGGATATTATTGAACATGGGGTTTCCCAGACACAAGCCGGTGCAACTCCAGGGCGGTTTCCCCAAGTTGGGGGGATGGCGTTCAGTTTTGATGCTGATTTGCCCGTCGGCGATCGGGTTCAATCCTTGGCGATTCAGGATGGTGATGGTAATGTCACGGATGTGGTTGTTGCCAATGGTGAACTAATTGGCAATCCCGATCGCAGCTTCCGTGTGGTAACATTAGCCTTTCTCGCCGATGGTGGTGATGGCTATCCCTTCCCCATGGGAGACTCTGCTAATCAAGTCAACTTGGTACAAGCCGACGATGCACCTCGCACAGGGGTAGCCACGTTTGCGCCGGATGGTTCTGAACAAGATGCATTAGCGGAGTATTTGGTAGATAATTATAGCCAAACGCCCTTTGATAATCAAGATGTACCTCCTGCACTCGACACTCGCATTCAAAACCTAGACGTTCGTAGCGATACCGTCCTTGGTGAAGGCGCGATCGCGGGAACGGATGCGGCAAATACCCTGGTTGGTACCACAAATCAGGATTTAATTCTCGCCTTTGCCGGGAATGACCTCGCTGCTGGTGAACTCGGTGATGATCTGATCCGAGGTGGCGATGGTGATGATGTACTGCGGGGGGATCGGAATAGCCGCAGCGCCCAAGTGGGTGAAGCTGGAGGTGATGATATCATCTACGGGGGTGCAGGGAGCGATCGCATTGGTGGTAAGAGTGGTAACGATACCCTATTGGGTGAAGCCGGTGATGATCAAATCTGGGGCGATGATGGCGATGATATTATTTACGGCGGTTTGGGTAATGACACCTTAACCGGCGATGACTTCTCTGGTGGTCAAGGGAGTGATACCTTTGTGTTGGCTGTTGGAGAAGGAACGGACACTATTGTTGATTTTGAAGTGGGAACTGACGCGATCGGTTTGGCGAATGGTCTCACCTTCGGTCAGTTGTCCTTTAGTGAACAAAATGGGAATACCTTAATTAAGTCGGCAGATGATACGGTGTTGGCTATTCTCAATCAGGTAAATGCTGATAGTTTAACTGAGACTTCTTTTCTGGTGATTTAACGGATTCATCCCACGCTGTAATTTAATTCAGCGTGGGGTACTGATCGCCGGATCAGCTAATGTGCCTTCATCCAAAGATACGAAAAACTGTCTGATTTTGTCGTCTCGTAATTAGGTGGACAAATTTAAAGTTAACGGTTGAGATTAGGAAGGAACAGTAAGGGTTTGAGGGCGATTTACTTGCACTGGCTCCGGAGCGTACCGTTTTCTGTTGTCCGACTAATAGGTTGGTGGAAATAAACTCAACTATATTAAGTTATGTAAATACAGGGCGAAGCATTCACGACAACAATTTAGCCGTAGAACCGAAAAATAGGAACGCCAATGCTTCTCCCTACGAAGGATTACTGCACCGACGCTCTACGGATTCCTATACAGAATCATCCCACCGACTCTAGGATCATTAGGATCGACGGCTTGCCCACATATCAAACCTAAAGACCACTGATATTCCATATTAGAATCTATTGCCGGAGCGTCGGCTGGTAATCTTAAACGATACGTACCCGGAGTTGTCGGTAGTGGCAGTTGTGTCTGATAAAAATAGTCTTCATCAGCATCTTTTAAGCTGAAAAATACTTGTTTAGCTCCAGTTTTGGGAAGATATACGGCAAAACTGGGACGTTCGACATCCGTTTCGCTATGGGTGGGCATTAACGAGGATAAGCTTTCATTGTTCATCAGTTCATCCCCCGGACAGGTTCCCCGAGATGCGCCACCTGTTGTATCGTATGGAGTTCCTTCTTTGGGCGGATCAAATGTTACCCACAACTGGGTATTAATTGAGTTAGATTGTGCCATTAAATCCGAACCGACTAACACGTCCAAGGATAACGCTATGCCGAATAGGGATAAAGATTTAACTACGTTCATGATTTCAATCCTCCTCGGATTTATGTTTTGTCGAATTGAGCAACCTCTGACCCCAAAATAATACGTTTTTGAACCCTGCTTTTTCTGATCAATAATTACAGCCAATTCCCCACTAAAACAAAAGGTGCCCAGTAATAGGGATGCTGATAGGCTTCTTGCTTTAATAATGATAACTGAGCTTGACGCAGGGCTTCCGCGCGGTTGCCATCACCTTGGCGCAAATTCCGATAAAATTCAATCATGGTATTGGCAGTGGATTGGTCATTCACCGACCAAAGTGTAGCAATTGTACTGCGAGCGCCAGAACGCACGGCTAATCCGGCTAATCCTAACGCGGCTCGTTTGTCTCCAGTCGCCGTTTGACAAGCACTGAGAACTAATAGTTCAATCGGTTCAGAATTGCTTTCTTCTCTCGTTTTAAGCAATTGAGATAAAGTATTGGCATTGAGGCGTTTATCCCAGGTAAGAATAAAGGTGTCTTTGGGTTGCGAACTAAACTGACCATGAGTGGCAAGATGGAGAATGTTAATGGAGTGGTTTTTGAGTTCCTTTTCTATTTTGGCATGAGTAAAGGTTTCATTCAATAGAATTTCTGAAGGTAAATGATTACTAATTTCTTTAACTTCTTGTTTAACAGCCGGTAAGGGAAGAAACCCTTGACGGGCTTCCGTTAATCCTGCTGTTAACGAAAATAGGGGAACTTGTTTGAGCGATCGCGGTTCAAGTAACTGCAATCCTGGTGTTAACGCGACACTGTATTTTTCAATCAAATACTGGTTGCCATCATAGAGGGCTGTCATGGGTATATTACGCAAAACTCCATCCAGAACAAAGACTAAGGTTTTAATCTGATTACTGGTTAATTGATTGTCAATCGGGCGAATCAACCAATCATAAACGGTTTGAGAAAGCTTGAGCCGTTCTTTATTCGATAACGCCGGATTCATGGTTTGGCGTAAACGGCTGATTGTGGATTCAATTTCTGTGGAGGATAATTTGATATCATAATGACTCAGCGGTTGTCCGGGTAAGGAAAGAATCACGGCTAAACGGTTGGGTAAGATAATCGGGTAAATTACCGCCGCCCCCGCTTCACCTTTTTCGATGACGGTATCAAGTTGTTCCGGTTGCGTCTCTAAACAGGCGGTGCGGAAAAAGTTTTCTAGTTCGGCTAATTGCAGGGATTCAATTACATTTCGGGCTTGTTGTAGATGTTCTGGCGAAGGAGAGTCTAATAAAAGACTGACGAAGTGACGATAAATGGGTTCAATTTTCTCTTGAAACGAGAACCGCACATCAGCATTCATTGCCACCAGATCCCCGCGTAAGGATTGTACCGTATCAAACGCCTGTTTATTTGCCGCGATCGCACTGGATTTATCGCCCATCTTAGTGAGGATTTGGGCGAGTTGCCAGTCCCATTGATAGGATAAGTCAGCCGCGTTGATACTCTCAGATAAAACTAGGGCTTTTTCGGTTAAATCTTGAGCTTGAGACCATTGTTGGGTTTTGTTGTATACTTTTCCGAGGATGCCTAAACTCAGCGATTCTGCCCGTTTATCGTTTAAGCGTTTTGCTGCTTTCCGGGTATCGGCTAACTGTTGGGCAATGGTTTGATAATTGGCAATGTTTTGAGAACGTAAGCCAGAGGTTTCCACGAGTTCGATTAAACGTTCAGCGTAGTTAACCTGGGCATAAATCGCCTCTCGACTCTGAGATAACTGGGACAAATTGCGTTGAATTTGGGGAACTAATTCTTGGGCGTCGGCAAACTGTTCTAAATGAATCAGTAGCTTAAGTTGGTTGAGTTTTGCTTGGACTTGAGACAGAGGAGTCGTGGCGATTTCGGCGGCTTGTTGATAGTAGGCTAATGCCGTTGGCATTTCTGCCAAATTGCGGCTAATATTACCTAAACTCAACAAAGCCCCACTAATATCGGGGACAGAATTAAGGCGTTGTGCTACAGCTAAACTTTCCTGTAAGATACTCTGGGCGGCTGGCAAATCACCGATAGCTTCCCAGACCCTACCCAAACTGCGTAATCCAGTCGCTTTCATGATAGAATCCGGTTGGGTGGTTAGCTGTGGCTGTACCGATTCCAGAAGTTGCCGCGATCGCTGAACCATTCCCAAACTTTGCCATGCTTGAGCCTGATTAATTTTGCTCCCCAATACCCCCATCTGATCATCGGCTTGGGCGTAAACCGTTTCCGCCTGTTTCCAAGTGTCTAGCGCCGCCTGCGGTTGTCCCATCGCCAGTTGTAAACTCCCTTTAGTAGTTAAAATGGGGGCTAGAATCGCGGGATTGGCTTGGGGTTGGAGTAAGTCAAGACTTTGAGTAATTGCCGCTTCTGCTTGTTGCCATTGTCCCACGTCTTGATAGGCTAAGGATAAGTAATGTAAAGCTAACGCCTGATTGACGCGATCGCCCGTTTTTTCATAATTCTTGACCGCCTCTTGCCAAGTCTTTATTGTATCAGCTAAATGTCCAGTTTCCTCATTGAGTTTACCCTGACTGACAAGGTTAGAATTATCTATCTGTCTCCCCTCTCCTACAAGGAGAGGGGTAGGGTGAGAGGTCAAAAAACGGTTAGAAGAATACTGTGCCGCGACAGGACGAACCGTCACCACCACGAAGCAAGTGACTAGGACTAATCCCCAGAAAAATAGTTGCCTTTTACTACTTCTTTTTAACCGTTTCATAAGCCCTCATTTACTCTAAGTCGTCAGCATCCGGGTCAATCCCCATTTCCCGTAATCGTGCAGCTAATTTTGCCGCTTTTTGTTCGGCTTGTTCCGCTCGTTGTCGTTCGGTTTCCGCTCGTTGCTGTTCTAACTCCGCCCGTTCTTCGCCAATTAGTAAAAGATTGCCTTCACTATCCCACCAGCGTAGCCAGAGTTGGGTTTGATTTTGATACGTTCCCTGCCAAAGTCCCAGTTCGACGCCTAGCGGTGGAATAGGATAGTGACCCCGTTCATTGGGTTCTATCCGTTGATAGGAAAAATCTTGCAGATGATACACTTCTAATTTGCCATTTTTAATTTCGTAAATGGCATAGTAAGGAATGCGAATAATATGTCCATAAACCCAAAATTTACCCGGTTTCGTCGTTTTCCCCTCAGCCGAAACTGATAAAGGTGTAGCATCTCGTTCCTCTTCTCCATCTCCACTAGCCAACTCAATCGCAATCGTTGGTGCCATGAATTCTCGCCAGAGGACATAAGAACGGCGAATTTCTCCGTTCAGAAGTGGCGGCACATTGCCAACATAGAACCAATCCGGTGCTTCAGCACCTTTTTCTGGGGGGTCAGTTTCACGCCAGTAGATACCACAATCTTGTCCAATAGCATATTGACCATCAGGATGAAGTTGCCGTAAAACTGAGCCAATAGAATCGGTTAAAATAATGCTTTGAGGATGCTCCTGGAAATTTTTCACAAACGTACCATCTGATTCAGGAAGTTGAGTATGATCAGGGAATGCTGGGGGTAAATCAGTACGAGTTCCTATTGTCATTTGTCATTCGTCCTTTGTCCGATCATCTCCAGTTATTTCCCCCATTCTATAAAATTATTGCCCCCATCCTTCAATCACCTCTGCGCCCTCTGTGGAAACCTCTGCGTTCCTCTGCGTCAAAAAAATCTAATTGCAATTTCACCCATTAAATTTAATCTAAGTCATTTCTCCCTCCACACGAAGACGATACTCTCCCAAAATCCCCCCTGTTTCCTCCACTCGATTCAGCCGTCAGAATCACCGTACCCTCTTCATCCACAATCCAACCTTGGGCTTCAATTATCTGCTTTTCAGATGTCTCAGATGGCAGGTTTACAGCAGGTTGATTATCAGGAAACACTGCAACATTTCGCCGATCCTGCCAAACCGCATTTCCCGGCAAATAGTCACGGGGATTATCGGGAATACCACCGCGCCCGATAGCGGTAAACCGATTCCCGGTATCCGCCGGACAACCCGCAATAATTTGATTGGACGGATCAGTAAAATTAAAGGGTAATTCAGTTAAGCCGCGAGACGGATCAACATTGGGAGTATTAATCGTAATCGTACCATCAATTCCTAATTGAGAACTCGCCGTAATATCACTGTTTTGGGTAAGCGTATCACTCACCTGCAAGCCAAAAATACCTTGAGTGGTTATGTCAATATTCCCCCCATTTCCCTCAAACGCATTGGCAGTAATATCACTATTTTTATCCAGAATAGCCACGATAAACTCAGCATCAATATGGATATCGCCACCATCTCCACCCGCTCCAGCTTGTCCTGCCGTGGTCGTGATTAAACTGTTATTTTGCATCAGTAATAAATCCGTTGCGGTGAGGATAATATTACCACCATTTCCGGATAGCGTTCCCGTACCAATTCCGGCTCCGTCCAAAAGCGTCACGCGCTCAGCGTTGATGGACAAATTGCCGCCTTGGGTATCACCCGATCCTAGGGTCAATGTTGTTATACCCCCCTTCCCTTGCAATTCTATCTGAGTCGCATTTACTCTCAAGTTTCCGGCGGTTCCTGTACTCGTAAAGTCAGCTGACGTCGCAATTCCAGCACCATCTCGCATTACCAGGCGATCGCTATTAATCGTGACATTTCCGGCATCTCCACTCCCTTGAGTTCCAGAGGTCAAACCTGTTCGTAATTCCGCTAAATCTAAGAGAGTATTAAAGTCTCTTGGAGGGTCAGCTACACCGGGTTGATTGCCAATAATTTCTATGGATTCGGCGTTAATGGTTAAATCCCCAGCATCACCACTGCTATTGGTGCGAGCGGCTGTAGAAATGCCCGTTCCTACCTCTGACTGGGTTTTCGTATTTCGGATCAGTAATTGACGGCTATTGAGGGTTAAATTTCCAGCATCACCAGACCCATAGGTTAGGGAACCTACGGTACCATCATTCAACAGGTTAACTGATGTCGCATTAATTCTCACATTTCCCGCCTGTCCACCATTCGCAAAGGTAGCGGTTGCAATATTCGATTCACCATCCAAGGTAATAGATTCTGCGCTAACCTGAATATTACCTCCTGACCCTGAAATGCTACCCAATGTATTATTAGCGGGTAAAAATGAAATTAGATCCGCAATATCACCCGTCGCTGAGCCAATAATTTCGATAATGTTACTGATATTATTGCTATCATTTATACTAGCTGAAATCGTATTAATGTCAGAGTTATCATCAGCACGAATTGAATCAGCGCTAACCTGAATATTACCCCCTTGTCCAGAACCAACCGTAACGCTGAAAATTTTCGACCCATCCCTCAACACCAGAGACGGGGCTGAGAGTTCAATATCACCGCCTTTGCCTAAACTGGTGACGCTAGTAATAATTGAATTATCGATAGTTAGGGTTGCACCACTGTTCAGGGCAATATGACCACCGATTTGTCCATTGGCATTAATATCACTCACTCCAATATCACCAACGGCTTGGAGTAAGATATCACCTGCTTTCCCCAAAGAACTGGTATCAATTGTACCAGCGGTGGTATCGATCAATCCTTTAGAGTCGATAATAATCGTACCCCCTACCATCATTCCTTGAGTATTGATTGAACCAACCGTTATCCCCCCAGCTAAGGATGGATTGGGCTGGTACTGATTGGTTAAAAAGACAGTTCCTTCTGAGTTAAGAATATCGCCTATGCTAATATTAGCACTGGTGGAACTTTCTAGAGGATTGGGAAACGGCGGAACAATAATTCCATCCGATGGAATCCCCTTGATAACTGGAATCCCAAAAGCAGTTGTTCCAGCCCGGATATCCAGGGTGGGTTGAGTTTTCCCATCAATTAATATGGAGGTGCCATCAGATAGAGTAACAGTTTCAACAATGCCATTTTCAGCATCGACATTATTGATCAAAACACCACCCGGAATTGTCACACTTCCGCCCGCAAAAATATGCAGCGAAGCGCCTTGATAAGCCCCGATCAAAACATCCCCACGACTGCGAATCACCGGATCATTGGGACTGCTGAGAGTTCCTAAATTCCCATCAAGCTGTTCGATGCGAAACTCGCCACCACTCCAGAAATGGGCATCCCCTTGCACAGGATTAGCCGAATGGAATAAAATATCCCCATTGGCAAAAACGCCACTATCCGAATGATTCAGGGCAAAAATATCAATTGTGCGATCGCCTTGTACCTGCATAGTTCCGCCAGCCTTAGCGATGAACGGATTTACCCGACTGTCTCGGATGTTTACAGTATGATTAGCGTGCAGAGTAAGATTATCTCCAGCAATAAGCTGACCTTGTAAATTAAGAGTATTAGCCGCTAGAGTAAGATTCCCTCCCACCGATAAATTTCCCGCATTGGTAATCGTTGCCGATTCATCTGTCAGATAATTAAAAAAGAATACTCCTGGCTGAATCGATAGGAGGGTACTTTCTTCCGGTTCTGTCGCCAGAAATAATCCCTGTTTACCCAGGCGAATGCCATCCGCCGTACTCGCCACAAATGAACCTGTTACATCTAACCTAGCGTCTTTACCAAAAATAATTCCATTAGGATTAATTAAGTATAAGTTTGCCGCCCCTTCTACACCGAGAGTGCCAAAAATATTGGATAGATTCGTTCCCGTGACACGAGTGAGAATATGGTCAACCTCCGCAGGATTGGCAAAGTAAACCTGCTGTCCGGAATCAACATTGAACTCCTGGAAACTGTGGAACAGATTACTCCCCCGTCTTGCCCCGCCTTGAATCAAATCCCGCGCCTCTTGGGGAACAACGATTGAATTTTCTGCACCTAACGTATCATCAGGAATCAGTTGGGCATTAATCTTTGTCGCATAAAAAATCTGACTGGATACAAGTCCAAAACAGCAGAACCATTTTAATGCTTTCCGACTGTTTAGGCGTTTGAGTTGTAGAGACGTTGCATGCAACGTCTCTACAAAATGATGCGTCCTAACCGCTATGGCGATTGCTATAAGATTGGCTGGATTCATCAGTGGAACTGGGTTTGAGACAACAAAATTGGTAAAATTCATTGGCAAGAGGTTAAACCCAATGATTCGGTTCTTTTTCTCTATACAGTCCCGTCGTAACCATACCCGTACTCTTTTGAGGGAAGATTAAAATTTTTATGTAATTAAAAACGGCATGTTAACTGTGTGTCAATGTACCATATTACATCTCTACTTCTGACAGCGTTGCCGATAAATTTTAGCGGTTTTATCCTCAGGCACAAACTCTAGACACTGTTGAAATAATTTAGCCGCTTTACTAAACTCTCGTTGCGAATAAAGGCATAACGCTTGTTCAAACATTGTCTTTGTTTTTAGCTTCCGCTGACGAACGGGAGGCGGATCAGCATCAAACACATCAAACACCGACACGGTTTGGGATTTACCTTTAACCTTGACCCGACCAATGAGACGAAACGAATAGTTAGAAGGGTCACGCAAATGGTCAAAGGTGTAATGTGAAATCAGCAGCGATACCCCATACTCTTTGGTCAAATGTTCCAAGCGAGAGGCTAAATTCACAGCATCACTAAGCACCGTACTATTAATATGGGTTTTACCGCCCACTGTTCCTAACATCATCAAACCAGTATTAATACCAATTCCGATTTCGATAGGAGATTCTCCGGCTTTTTGCCGCTCTTGATTATAGCATTTTAATTGTTGCAACATAGCAATTGCCGCGTTTACAGCATCATCGGCACTGCCACTAAATAACGCCATAATCGCATCACCAATGTATTTATCGATGAAGCCTTGATTCTGGATAATGGCAGGTTCCATATAGGAAAGATAACGATTTATAAAGTTAAAGGTTTCTTGCGGTTTCATCGCTTCCGATAGACTCGTAAAGTTACGAATATCTGCAAATAGGACTGACATATTTTGCTGAGATTGATCGCCTAACTTAACATCACAAATACTGTCCTTTTTGAGTAACTGCAAGAATTGTCGCGGGACAAACTGGGAGAAGGATTGATTCAACTGGAAAAGTTCTCTGGTAAACGCTTCTCGCTCGACTTGCGCCTGTTTCCGTTCGCTAATATCTTCAATAAATCCCTGATAGTAAAGAACATTTCCTTGATCATCACAAACCGATCGCGCATGTTCACAAATCCAAATAATGCTGCCATCCCGTCGATAAACTCGCGACTCAAAGCTGACAACTTCTCCTTGTTGTTCCATCAGTTGAATAAAGTAATCTCGCCGCTTCGGGTCAACATAAAGCTGAGTTTTTATATTAGTAATACTGGTAATTAACTCCTCTGGAGACTTATACCCATAAATCTTTGCCAACGCCGGATTTGCACTGCGATAGCGTCCATCAAGAGTGGTCTGAAAAATACCTTCTAGGGCATTTTCAAAGATACGGCGATATTTCTGTTGGGCTTCCTGCTGTAACCGCCGACTCTGATAATCGGCAGTGATAACGGCTGAACCCGTCAAGGCGAGTAGTGAGGGAATTCCAGGTAACCACCATCCGGCTAGAAATAAGAGATACGTGCCAATTAAACTACAACCACTTGCTAATACAATATAAATGCCTAGGGCAAGTAATTGAAGTAAGGTTTTGGGATTCAACCATTTATTCTTTAGCCAAACTAAACTTCCGGCTGCACCCAGAAACGACCAACACAAAACCAGTACCCCTTCGACTGGATTGGGTAAGACTTTAATCAAGGGGCGTCCATCAATGGCACTACTGATAATTTGACTGGTTAAATTCGCGTGAATAACAACAGCAGCGGCGCGACGGGGAGGGGCAAATATTGTGCTATCATAAGGCGTAAAAAATAAATCGTTGGTACTTTGGGCTTTAGATCCAATTAAGATGATGCGATCGCGAATTTTTTCTGAGGAAACGCGATCGGCTAATACATCCCTTAAAGAAACGGTATCAAAGCTGTCTGAAACACCGCGAAAATTTAAGAGAATCTGATACCCTCCCGCATCTACATCCACGTACCCCCCATCATCCGTCTGGAAAGGCGTAAAGATAGTTTTCCCCAACCGATAACGCTGCTGATTAGCATTAATCTCCTCTAAGGTAATCCCCTCAGACTTTAAATACTGTAACGCTAAACGGGCGGCTAAACTTAATTGCAACTCATCATTTTCCTGTTTAATCGACAATAACCCTCGGCGAATCTTGCCATCCGCATCCACCATCAGATCCGCCAAAGCAACTCGGTTTAAAGCGTCCAGAGTGGGTGGAGAAGCCACGCGATCGCCCACTCGTTTTTCTACCCCAATTAAATTCGGCGTAGACTGCATCACCTCCACCCATTGCTGATGTCCCGGTTCTACAGGTAAATCTCGATACAGATTTAAACCAATCACTCGTGGTTCAGCCGCTTTCATCGTAGTAATTAAGTCAGCCAAAACCCCATCCGGAATGGGCCACTGTCCCACCTGATTAATATCAGTTTCATCAATTGAAACAAGGAGAATACGAGAATCTGGAGATTCTTGAGGGCGCAGCCGAAAATATTGATCCAGCGTTGCCCATTCCAATAGCTGAAATAAACCCGCTGCATTCAGGGCAAGAATAATCAGCGTCACACTCGGCGCGATTAATAAGACTCCTTGCCACTGCTTAATCCAGGTTTTCAGCTTTGAACCCATCAGATATCTCCCTTCTGAATTCCTCCATCTCCAATAGCTAGCCCCAACCTAGCAATTGGAGGGTACATGCTACCCTTACTATCAAGCTCTTTGGTAAAAATTCCGGTAAACTAGATAACTTAATATAGACTGAGAGACCATTGAGTGCAAAGCCATTAATTCTCTGTAGGGTGGGTTAGGCGGTCATTTAATCGATGAAACGAACTGCTGTATTCCCTAGTGCGTAACCCAGCAAAAATAATCTTGATTTGTTCTATAAATTAATGTAATATTATTCGTTGATAAGTTTAAATTACGCTAGCACTAGCGGTAAAAAATGATAGAGGACAAGGATTGGCTTAACACAGCTTAATATCTTAGAATAGAAAATATAACCCTTGAAAATAGTGATAAAATGTTCAACTTGATCAACTCCCTCCTCGGACGTCATCCCGAACGCATCAACGCTAACGTGGAAATTTACACCTGGCAAACTTGCCCCTTTTGTATTCGTGCCAAGATATTACTGTGGTGGAAAGGCGTTAAC
>JGI12140J13697_1181695_pt1 | contig 14267 bp, 13 predicted proteins | sample ElkSlonscriptome_5_FD_13697 | JGI IMG/M metagenome (IMG submission 13697) | reverse complement strand
CCAGTACAACGCTATTCCTATTAATTTTAGGAACAATCGCCTTCTTCTTTGTCGAAGTAAATAACCCGAATATTTTAGAAAATTTAAGTTTCCGAGATAAACTTTTAAGCGCCTGGTTTCAGTCGGTGACAACAAGAACGGCAGGATTTAACACCATTGATATTAGTCAAATGACAGCAGCGGGTTTATTTATGACAATTGCCTTCATGTTTATCGGTGCCAGTCCAGGCGGAACCGGGGGCGGGATGAAAACGACAACGTTTCGGGTGTTGGCGAGTTGTACGAAGGCGATTTTACAAGGAAAAGAGGAAGTTTATCTGTACAGACGTCAGGTTCCGCTCAACCTTATCTTAAAAGCCACGGCGGTTCTGGTTGGTTCCGTCACCACTGTCATTTTTTTGACCATTTTAATCGCGATCACCGATCCCCATATTCCATTTATCCAACTCCTATTTGAAGTTGTATCCGCTTTCGCTACAGTTGGACTTTCAACGGGGATTACCGCCAGTCTCTCGGCGTTGGGAAAACTGATTTTAGTGGCAACCATGTTTATCGGGCGGGTAGGAATTATAGCATTTATGGCAACCCTCCTGGGAGATCCGCGTCCTAGCCATGTTCGTTATCCGGAAGAAAATCTACTCGTAGGATAATGCTAATCTAATGGGTGTAGGGTTATGATCAATAATATTTAATTTAGGAAAGGACAAGGGTGTGAGTTGGTCATCTATAGGATTCTGGCGGAACCTGCATCGCGAAAATAAGCAATTTGCTGTCATTGGTTTAGGGCGTTTTGGTCGAGGCGTTTGCTCATCCCTACACCATCTTGGACATGAAGTTTTAGGAACAGATATTAATGAAAAACTGGTTAGTCAAGTCTTGACCGATCAAATCGCCGCCCATGCGATTCAACTCGACTCCACCGATCCCAAAGCTTTGAAAGAGGCGGGAATTTTTGAATTTGATACGGTGATTATTGCGATTGGCAACTATTTACAGGAAAGTATTATTACCACGCTCAATATTAAGGAAGCTGGTGTCCCATACGTGGTGGCTAAAGCGTCTTCAGAAGTTCATGGTAAATTGTTAGAACGGGTTGGTGCGGATCGAGTGGTTTATCCGGAATATGAAGCGGGTTGTGCTTTGGCGCGATCGCTAACTCAGCCGTCTATTTTAGATCGCTTTGAGTTAGACCCGAATCACAGTATTGTCGAGATATCAGTTCCCGAAGACTTTAATGGCAAAACCGTGATGGAACTGCAACTGCGGAATCGTTATGGCTTAAACTTGTTGGCAGTTGGTCAAGATGATCAGTTTGAGATTAATCCTGCCCCTACAACTCGCCTGTTTAAAGGGTTTGCCATGGTGGTGATTGGTTCCAATCGAGATATTGAGCGTTTGCCTATTTAAGGAACAGTTATCAGTTATCAGTTATCAGTTACCAGGGAACCTAGGAGAGGCAATGTAGGGGCGGGTTTGACTATTATCCTTTCTTCCTTCACCCAGATGTGACTAAACCCGCCCTGATCGGTGTAGGTATCATTTTCAACAGGGCGGTTGACACCGCAACTAAACAAACTAAACCCGCCCCGATTCCCCTATCTTTGATCATTAATAATTCATAACACCTGAATTTCATCCAATTGTGCGATCGCGACATCTGCATCGGGGAAATTAACCGATGTTCCCCAGCTAATTCCAATACAACCCGCCGCACCCGCACGACTTGCCATCGCCATGTCTCCGGCTGAATCTCCCACCATCAGCGTTGCACTCACCGAAACGCCCAAACGTTCACAGGCTTGCAGAAATAACGCTGGATCAGGTTTACTAAGGTCTGTATCAACCCCTTGTTGTAATTGAATATAAGGCTCTAACTGGTGACGTTTGACAAAGGCTTGCACTCCTGCTGTGGAAGCCGCCGACAGAATTCCTAATTTTAAACCCGCTTCAGACAGGGATTTGAGGACATCTAAACTCCCTGCAAATAACGGAGAAGTTCCCGCTGCATCCTTGAGATATTGCTCCGCTTCCGCAAAGGCATTACGGGCAATCTCTAGGGATTCTAACCAACCGCGCCCCGTTTCCGCAATATAAGCCGCTGCTGCGATTTCACTTTCTCGACGGCTACCCACCGCCATCAATCCTGTCGGATCAAGGCTATCCTCCTGAATCCCAAACGCCATCAGCAAGGGTTCACCCACACCAGGAATTTGAGCATCAATCAAGCGCGATCGCTTATAGGCTAATTCTCGCAAAAAGGCTTGTGAGTCTTCTAACGTTCCATCTTTATCAAAAATGATCGCTTCTATATTCGGGAAAGTCACCTCCCGACAGCGAATAGTTACCAAGGGTTACACTCCTAGAACACGGCGCATCAGCTATTAGAGATTATCTTCCCATGTTGCTGATCATTCGTACAGGAGTGCAGGGAGTACAGGTGTAGGGGCGGGTTTTACCGATAACATTTTGCCACAAACCAATAACGTGACTAAACCCGCCCTTGGGAAAACATGGGGAGTTAGTCAGGGCGGGTTTTGCACAAACGTTACCATCAATAGTGACAAGAAAATCCCTAAACCCGCCCCTACAAACCAGGACTCTTGAGCCAAGCAAAGAGTCTTCCCAAATGTTTAATAGAACATGAAACTGTTTGAGTCTGTCGCAGGTGTTTCTTGATTCACTTGGACGGCTGGAGACATTGAGGAGGTTGGCGTTAAAATTGCTGTGCCTAATAAGGTAAAAAATCCCACAAATCCTACTAATAATAGTGTAGTGGCTTTGGCGTTCGATGTTCCTTTCTCAACAGACTGATTGACGGTGATTGAGCAGTCTTCTCTAATAATTGTACTCCACTCACTGCCACTTGCTGCCCACAAGCCCAGCAAATTTAAATCACACAAGGAGTCATTGAATTGGGTTGTGTCTTGGGGATAAATTTTCTGTGACATTATAGGTTTCCTTGATTAACGCATTTTGCTAAATAACAAATAGGTAATTTTGCTCATGACGCCGACAAAGTTTTACCTTTTGATCGCTTTTCAGTATAGGCGAACCCTTCTTAAACGAATAACACTTTTAAAAAATTGAAACATTAAAGCGAGTGAAACATGTAGAAAATGTTACAAAATTAGGGGTCATGCATTTACAGTAGGGGCGCACAGACGTGCGCCCTTTTAAGTAGTCGGACAAAAGAAAACGGTACTGTATTAAGTTTTACAAATCGCCCTCAAACCTTTACTGTTGCCTGTTGCCTTGCTTACTCCCTTCTGCCTTATGCCGTCTTGTACCCCCCAGCATAAGTAATGACACACATATTTTGATACTGAATATGATAGCCAAAGGCTACACCTGCAACTTGAAAGGCTGAATTAAAGATATTGTTTCGATGACCGCGATCGCGAACCCCATCATCGATAATTAATTGCATAATAATTTCATCCGCCCGCGCCACACCATAGGTAATATTTTCACCCGCCGTGATCTGCCAACGCCCATACCGATTCAGACGGATAAAAGGAGTGCTGCGATCGCCACCAATATGTCCGATGTTTCCCGTTTCTCCTTGATCGCGAACATGATCCTTCGCCGCTTGCGACATTCCTAGAGATAGTTTTAACGGCGATAAGGGACGAGTGGATTGGAGAAAATCAATCGCCTCATCAACCGCATTGACACCTTCAATGGTACGTAAAAATACCTGTTGAGAAAGTTTGACCTGGTTCCCCGAAAACCGCTGTTTCCAGTTATCTAAAAGCGGAATATAAGACATGGGCTGAGTTCGCACTTTATTCGTTTCCTCAATCACTCTCAATTCCAATGGCGAGAGAATAATTATCTGTGCTGAATTCATGATTGATCCTTGGGTGTGGGATATCACATAATTACAATAGACGTATTGGGTTCTGGAAAAACGGCTCACGGAAGCTACCCTATCCCTGCTGTCGCCCAGAACATTGATATGTACTCGCCCATTACCAATTTCTCAGGAACAACGCCGTGCAAATTCCGCGACTGCACCCAGACACCATCGCCCAAGTCAAAGAACGAGTAGACATTGTGGATGTCGTCTCGGAGCAAGTTGTGCTGCGAAAGCGGGGTAAAGAGTATGTGGGCTTGTGTCCCTTCCATGGCGAAAAGACACCCAGTTTTACCGTCAGTCCCAACAAACAAATGTACTACTGCTTCGGCTGTGGTACGGGTGGAACTGCGATTAAATTCCTCATGGAAGCGGGAAAACAGTCCTTCAGTGAGGTGGTTCTCGATTTAGCTCGGCGCTATCAAATCCGAGTGAAAACCCTGGAACCTGAACAACGTCAGGAATTACAGCGTCAGCTATCCTTACAGGAGCAACTGTATGAGATTTTGGCACTCGCCGCCTCATTTTATCAGCACGCACTCCGACAACCCCAAGGACAGCAGGCGCTAGAGTATTTACAATCTCAGCGACATCTGGGTGAGGAAACCCTGCAACAGTTTCAGTTAGGGTATGCGCCGGCGACGTGGGAAACCCTGTACCGTTATCTGGTGGAACAAAAAGGCAAACCCGTACAACTGGTTAAAGATGCGGGATTAATTTTGCCACGCAAATCAGGAGACGGCTATTATGATCGGTTTCGCGATCGCATCATGATTCCGATTCATGATCGTCAAGGGCGAGTGATTGGGTTTGGTGGGAGAGCGTTGGGTGATGAACTTCCCAAATATCTCAATTCTCCCGAAACGCCGCTATTTAATAAAGGGAAAACCTTATATGCCTTAGACAAAGCCTACAACGCGATCGCGGATCAGGATCAAGCCGTTGTCGTCGAAGGCTATTTCGATGCGATCGCGCTGCATCGGGTAGGGATTCACAACGTCGTCGCCTCCTTGGGTACAGCCTTAAGTTTGGAGCAAATGCGCCTGCTGCTGCGTTACACCGAATCCAACCAAATCATCCTCAACTTTGACGCCGACAAAGCCGGAACCACAGCCACCGAACGTGCGATCGGAGAAATTGCCGACTTAGCCTACAAAGGACAAGTACAACTACGGATACTTAACCTCCCTGATGGTAAAGACGCCGACGAATTCCTCACCCATACCCCCGATGGGGCAGAACAATACCAACAGCTACTCCAAAACGCGCCCTTATGGTTACATTGGCAGATTGATCAACTGATAATTGGAAAAGATCTCAAGCAAGCCCCCCAATTTAAGCAAGTTGCTCAGAAAATCGTCAAATTGCTGTACAAATTAGAGGACGTTAATCAACAAACCTATTACATTGATTATTGTGCCGAAAAGCTGAGTCAGGGGCAAACTAATCTGATACCTCGACTCATCCAAAATTTCCAGACTCAACTGAATAAATTACGCCAGACTCCAATCAAAAAAGATGACAAGTCTAATCGGAAGCAGCACAACTTACCTGTCTCGATTGACTTATCCCTTAGCCAAGAACACACTCTACTCCAAGAAGCGGAAGCCTTACTCTTACGAATTTATCTGCATCGTCCCGAATATCGCCAGACCATTATCGACATCTTAGATGCAAAGGATTTGTTGTTTAGTCTTTCTCCTCACCGATTTTTGTGGCAGCAAATCTTAGACGTGCAATCTGTCGCGCAATCTGTCCTATTACAGCACCCTGAAAAGCTAATTTCCCTATTACAAGACCGCAGTATCCAGTTTCCAGAGGAAATGGTTCTGGTGGAACATTTATTCCACTTAAATGAAAAGCGTAGTCAAGATCTTACTCGCACTCCCTTAGCCATTCGCACCGCCGCTGCTTGTTTAGAAGTCGTAACCTGGAACAAACACAAGCGATATTGTATAGAACAATGGCAAAAGCTAAATTTCGCTACTGACCCAAAACGTAAGGAATACTATTCTCAAGGAATTCGGGAAGCCTATAAACGCTTGCAAGAGTTACAGAAAATCCGTCAAACTAACATCTTAGACATCCATAAATTTGCCCCCATATAGTTAGGGCTTGCTGAATAAGTTGTGGTTGTGGGTGGATCAGGGGAAGCCATGTAGTTCCGGTGGAACGTCTGGAAGCTGGGGAAGCTGGGGAAGCTGGGGAAGCTGAGGGAGATGAGGGAGATGGAGGAAATTATGTAGGGGCGGGTTTCACTACTATCTTTTCGGTTACACCCAGATGTAACTAAACCCGCCCCGACTTTACGTAGCTTGCTTCTCAAGGGAGCGAGTATGACGAATGACAAATGACGAATGACAAATGACGAATGACAAATGACAAATGACAAATGACAAATGACAAATGACGAATGACGAATGACAAATGACGAATGACAAATGACAAATGACAAATGACAAATGACAACTAACAAAGGACAACTAGGAGAACAACTCGTTGCCACCTGGTTACAAGCCCAAGGTTGGACTATTTTACATCACCGATGGCATTGTCGCTGGGGAGAAATCGACCTGATTGCCTATCGGGATGAAGAAGTAAAGGAAAATCCCGTCTCCAATCTGGATATAAATATAAACCGCCAATTTCATCCCCCTACCCCCTTGCCAGCAAACGCGGAGTCACCTATCTTAGCCTTTATCGAGGTGAAAACTCGTAGTCGAGGGAATTGGGATGCCGATGGTCAATTGGCGATTACATCCTCTAAGCAAGCCAAAATTTGGCGAACCGCCGAACTATTTTTAGCAGAAAATCCCGATTTAAGTGATCTTCCTTGTCGGTTTGATGTCGCCCTTGTTCGCTACCATCGTATCTGTAAAAACTCACGCCCTGTTAATACTAGGAATATATTGCCGACTTCAGCCCCTCAATTCGGTGAACCGTTCATTCTGGAAGGATATGAGCTTATCCTACAAAACTATATCGAATCCGCTTTCTTTTGACGAAGGGCAGGTTTTGTTGCCGCGAACTTCGAGTTCCCTCCCCTTGTCAAGGGGAGGGTTAGGGAGGGGTTAAATCAAGCGATTGAAGATGTTTGAGCTTAAGTTGACACTAATGGTTTATAACTCGCCCTGACCGAGTTTTGAGTTAACTCTTTCATCTGGTAATTAAGGAAGAGGTAATTGGTGATTAGGGAGTAGACAATTCTCCCCCATCCCCATGCATCACGCCGATTTCATCGTTGTTATCGGTTCGGGTAACGTTAGAATCTCTACCCCATCTGACGTAACGGCGATAGTATGCTCAAACTGAGCCGAAAGCTGACGATCCTTGGTCACTGCTGTCCATTTATCCGCCAAAATTTCCACTTCCCACGTCCCTTCATTAATCATGGGTTCAATGGTGAACACCATCCCGGAGCGCAGACGCTTTCCTTTACCCCGAGTACCATAGTGAGGCACCTGGGGAGCCGTATGAAAGATTCGATTAACTCCGTGTCCGACAAAATCCCGCACCACAGAAAAATCATTAGCTTCCGCGTATTCCTGAATAGCCGCCCCAATATCACCAATGCGGTTTCCGGGTTTCACGGCGGCGATTCCCCGCATCATACATTCGTAGGTGACTTCAACCAGTTTTTTGGCGATGGGTGAAGGTGTACCGACAAAGAAGGTTCGGGACGTATCCCCATGAAATCCATCCACAATCGGGGTGACATCAATATTGATAATGTCCCCATCTTGCAGAATTTGTTTAGGATTGGGGATACCGTGACAGACGACTTCATTAATACTGGTACAAATTGACTTAGGAAAGTCATGATAACCGAGGGGAGCGCTTTTTGCTCCATGTTCCTGAGTCCAGCGCTCGGCTTCATCATTGAGTTCCAATGTACTGACTCCTGGCTGAATCATGGGTTCAAGGTGATCCAGGAGCTTGGCGGCTAAACGTCCCGCTTGACGCATTTTCTCGATTTCTCGGCTCGATAGGAGAACTATTCTTTCTGGTGCCATGACTATTTATGCGGTTATTTCCCTAATCAACGAGGGTGTATCTATGTGAGTCTTTCTTCACTTTACTGCGATCGCTTGCCTATTCCCCACTGCTGTTGAATTTCGTTATTGGTTATTTGTTGATTGAGAATTCGCTCCCCCAGCTCCCAGACGTAGCAGGCTACGTCTCTACATTGCTCCCCTGCTCCCAGACGCGCCATGGCACGTCTCTACATTGTTCCCCTGCTCCCCTTCTGCCTTCTTCATTAACTCTTTACATGAGAATTCAGAAATTTCCCAATGTTTTGGTGAAGTGTGGCTTAAAATAATAAATAGGTCGTTATACTCATTCAAATAAATCCAAATGACCATCTGGGTAAATGCCAGAGGATGCCCAAACTGAGCAAAATTAGCTTCAGGGAAAAGTTAATTTTATGCTCAATACTACTATCAGTGAGTTCTCGTCATTTACCATTGATCCTGATCTACGACGTCACAATTTCAACAAAATATTATCCCTTAACTATCTATCACTAATTATCGGAGATAATAGCCCGGTTTTTTTGAGGTGTCATGACAGAACTAGCCCTAATCCGCAAACCCATTATTCAACCCACTGAAATCCTGAGTCAGTTACAGACAGGACAACTCCTCAGGGTGAATAGTACTCGTGGTAATGCATTAATCATAATGCACCGTCATCATGCAGAACTGGCGGGTTTTGGTGCTGCCGTTGGTGGGTTTTTTGATGCGGATTGTACGCGAGTTGTTCCCATTGGTACGCTTTCGTTAGTCTATCCTGAATCACGGTACGAACGCCAGAAAGCGTATCAATTACGGCAGCGCTGGATCTTGTTTACCCAACATGCCATGACCACTTATGTGCCACTACACCGTGCCAAAATCTTATTAAGTTTACTCTATAAATATTTCGACGCCCAGCTTATTGATGAACTCTCTGATGACGTGATTGCTCAGTTAGTTGGAGTTTTGCCAAAAACAATTGCTATAGTTCGTCGATCGCGAATGTCACCGACTCAACAGAAACCCCAGACGAGGAAATCCGTAGCGGTTTGACTCAATGAACAGTAATAACGGCTCCCGATCATTCGTTGTATTATTTGGGGACTAAGGGCAAACTGCAAGAAACAAGTTGATAGGGCAAAAGAAACAAGCTCCGTCATTCGTGCTTTGTAAGGGTCAGATGTTTTAACGCAGGCGCGGAAGTCCTCACCCTACTATCGTTGAGGGTGAGGATGGACATAAGTTCTACAGGACAATTGGCGCGTTCACTCTCGGCGCGTTTGGTTGCCATAGTATCGTTTTGGTAACTAGCTTACTTTCAAGTGCATACTTCCCATAATAGTGGTATGGGTTTTATAGTTGAACTATCAGGACTTACGCAGCCACACCATATATATTGGTTAAGGTGCGTTACGCTACGCTAACACACCCTACTAGCGTGGCACACCTAATTTGATAGATGAGCTTGGGTTCGTAGTAAGGGCTTTAGCCCTATATTTTGTTGGGATGCTTCCTGTGAATATCTAACCCAGTCCGATGGTTATAGGGATAACAAAGGACAAAGGACGAATGACAAATGATTAAACTTCGCCAATCTCAAGACAGAGGACATGCTAATTACGGTTGGTTAGACACCTATCACACCTTTTCTTTTGCTAACTATTATGATAGGAATGCGATGGGATTTCGTACCCTGCGGGTGATTAATCAGGATCGGGTTAGTCCGGGTGCAGGATTCGGTACTCACGGACATCGGGACATGGAAATTATTACTTATGTTTTAGATGGGGCGCTAGAACATAAAGATAATATGGGGAATGGTTCCGTGATTTATCCCGGTGATGTACAACGGATGAGTGCGGGAACAGGTATCCGTCATAGTGAATTTAATCATTCACAAGCGGAATCGGTTCACTTGTTACAGATTTGGATTTTGCCCGATAAAAATGGACATAACCCTAGCTATGAACAGAATAATTTTGGCATCGCCAAGAATCCTGGACAATTCCATTTAATTGCTTCAGGTAATGGCAGAGAAAACTCCCTGACGATTCATCAAGATGTAAACGTATATGCAGCAGTCTTGACAAAGCGCGATCGCATCACTCATTCTTTCGCCCCTCAACGCTATGGCTGGCTACAGGTAGCGCGAGGTACGATGACGGTGAACGGGTTAGCTTTAGAGTCAGGAGACGGTGCAGCGTTGAGTGAGGAAACGGATGTGGCAATAGCTGCGACAACCGATGCTGAAATTTTACTCTTCGATTTGGCATAATCTGACAGATGGGGGGTGCATCTCAATGTCAGCATCAGTACCATGCAAGCGTCATCGATCAAATTGGGGAATTACGCCACTATTGTCCTATCTGTTGAAACAGTAACGCGACTTGATCCAAATCTTTATCTCCGGGCGATCGCTCAACGCCACTTGATAGATCAATCCCATCGGGGTGCAATCGTTTCAACGCTTCGCCAATATTCTCCGGGGTTAAGCCGCCAGCCAGAAACCACGGCAAAGGGGGATTAAATTCAGCCAGCTTCTCCCAGTCAAGTGTCTTACCCGTACCCCCTAGCATCTGGGGATGATAAGCATCGAGTAACAAGGTATCGACGCAACTGACATAGCGATCGGCTAACTCTAAATCTTCCAGGGTTTTCACCCTCAACGCTTTGATCAATTCAATCTCAGGCAGACATTGCCGCAATTGACTGCAAAATTCGGGGGATTCATTTCCATGAAGTTGAATGGCGTTCAATCTGGCTTGGGCAACCGTGGCGCAGATGTCTTCAACACAAGCGTTGGCAAATACGCCGATAGTATCCACCGATATCGTCAATGAGTCTACGATCAATCCGATTTGATTGGGGGTGACGTACCGGGGGGAAGCGGGTACACATACGAATCCCAGGGCGGTTGCACCCTTTTGCGCGATCGCTTGTCCTTGTTCTGGTTTGGTAATGCCACAAATTTTAACCCGCATCAATAGCCCCATTCTTGTTTTTTCGTCAAATTGTTAAATATTACAACATTTTATGAATTTTATCCCGATAATTCTTTATTATTTTTTCACTTGTATGTGTTTATCAAGACCAGGAGAATATACAATGCTTAACACAACCTTATTCGCGGCAGTGCAATCGTCTGTACCCTCAACCCCTAGCTGGACTCCCACTGTGGGGCTAGTGATGATTCTCTGCAACCTGGTGGTACTGGTTGCAGGGTACTACGCGATTCAAAATCCGGGTGTGGGACCGGATTTGCCCCTGCCCAAACCCGCCATTTTCAAGCGTTTCGGTGTGACCGAACTGTTGGCAACGGCTAGCTTGGGACACCTGGTTGGCGCTGGTGTGATCTTGGGACTGAGTAACGCCGGGGCACTCTAAGTCGGGATTTCGAGATTCCTTCTTCCCTTCTGAGATCCCCGACTTCTTGAAGAAGTTGGGGATCTAAAAGCTGATATCTTAGAATACGAATACTGTCAATTACCGTTCCGAAAAACCTATACAGAACTATGCACACCTAAGCATATCTGTACATAGTCGGAACGTGCAGACTGAGACTCACCGTAGTCTACGTTAGACGGGTCACGACACCTTGATATGAACGCCAGTATCATGCTCTGTCGAGTTCAGTTAAGCAATCAGTGAACAGGTTTATAGCTGTAGTGCTGAATTCGTAAAAAGCCCGTTTAACATTGTCGAGGCAAACATTACTTAGCAATAAGGTTGACAGAAGATGTCAAATTACGCTTTTATAATTGACGCCAATAAGACACCGCTTAACCCAATTCATCCGGCACAAGCTAGGAAGTTATTGGACAGGGGAAAAGCCGCCGTGTTTCGGCGTTATCCGTTCACTCTGATTCTCAAGCGAGTTGTTGAAAATCCGGTGATTTATCCACTCACTCTCAAAATTGATCCGGGTTCAAAAGTTACAGGCATTTCCCTTGTGAGTGACCGGGATGAGGTCATTTGGGGAATGGAATTAGAGCATCGGGGTCAGCAGATTAAGCTAGCTCTTGACTCTCGCATCCGCGTTAGGAGGGGTCGCAGGAACCGGAATATTCGCTACCGCAAGCCACGATTTCTTAACCGAAAACGTCTCCAAGGATGGTTAGCACCAAGCCTGATGCATCGGGTTTTGACCACCGAAACTTGGGTAAAACGGCTCTCTCGCTTTGCCCCGCTTGGTGAGATTAGACAAGAATTAGTCAAGTTTGACACTCAGAAAATGGATAATCCTGAACTATCAGGAGTTGAATACCAACAGGGGACTCTATTCGGTTATGAACTGCGTGAATATCTATTAGAAAAGTGGTCGAGAAAATGTGCTTATTGTGGTGCAGAAAACCTGCCATTACAGGTTGAACATATTCACCCTTTGGCTAAGGGAGGAAGCGCTCGTATCTCTAACCTGTGCCTAGCTTGCGAAAAATGCAACATCAAAAAAGGGACGAAACAGATTGAACAGTTTCTCTTGGAAAAACCCGACTTACTTAAGCGAATACTCTCCCAAGCCAAGCACCCTCTAAAGGACGCCGCTGCCGTTAATGCTACTCGATGGGCATTGTTCCATCGTCTCAAAAAAATGGGTTTACCAGTCAGCACAGGTACAGGAGGGCAGACTAAATACAACCGGATTCGATTAGGACTGCCGAAAAAACATTGGCTAGATGCTGCCTGCGTCGGCATAACCGAGACGCTTCATGTGCTGAGCAAGCGAATCCTGAAAGTCAAAGCAACCGGGATGGGTGGACGGCAACGCTGTCAAACCAATAAGTATGGCTATCCGATCAAACACCGTCCGCTACGTCCTATTTTTGGGTTTTGTACAGGGGATATTGTACGTGCCGTGGTTCCCAAAGGTAAATACAAGGGGACTTTCACCGCTAGAGTTTGCCCGATGTCAGACGGTCGCGGAGAGTTTGTGGTTGACAATAAAAGGAGGTCAATCAAATTGGATTACTGCACCCCAGTTCATCGTAAGGACGGCTATAGCTATGCATTTTGACCCTACTTGCATAGATATGCACAGAAATAGGATTACAGTTTTACACCCCTAGTCCAGGTAAACGTCAAAGGAAGCAAAAACCTTGATACAGTCAAATTGGCGAATTGGCTCATTATTCGGAATACCATTCTTTATTGACCCGTCGTGGTTTTTTATCTTAGCCTTGGTGACCTTACTCAAGGCGGGGAATTTCGATCCGAGTTTTCAGTCAGTTTCCGCCTGGAGTCTGGGGTTGGTGATGGCGCTATTATTGTTTGCTTCGGTGTTATTGCATGAACTAGGGCATAGTTTAGTGGCGCGATCGCAGGGAATTAAAGTCAATTCGATTACTCTGTTTATCTTTGGCGGCGTGGCGGCGATTGACCGTGAATCTCAGACGCCGGGGGATGCGTTTCAAGTCGCGATCGCAGGTCCTGGGGTTAGCCTCTGCCTGTTTGGTCTATTCTATGGGTTAACTCAGGTACTGCCCACGGAAAATCTGGGATATCTGGTGGCGGCGGATCTGGCACGGATTAATCTTGTATTAACCCTGTTTAATTTAATCCCCGGATTACCCCTCGATGGTGGACAAGTTCTCAAAGCGGCAATCTGGAAGCTGACGGGGAATCGCTTGCAAGGAGTGCGTTGGGCAGCACAGGCGGGTAAAGTGATTGGCTCTTTAGCGATCGCGGTATCCTTAGGACTGACTTTGTTGACTGGAGTATGGACAGTCCTGTGGTTGGCGTTGATCGGCTCTTTTGTGTATCGCAATGCCAATGCTTATGATCGCCTGACCATCTTACAAGAAGCCTTACTCCAGCTTCAAGCTTCCGACGCCATGACCCGCAATTTTCGTGTCTTGGATGCCACCATGAGCTTACGGTCTTTTGCCGATGAGTACATTCTGGCAGATATTCAGACGAATAAGCCCTATTATGCCGCGTCCGAGGGACGTTATCGCGGTTTAGTCAAGATTCAAGATTTACAAACAATCGAACGCAGTCGCTGGGAAATGGAGTCCCTGGAGAGTCTGGTTCACCCGTTATCGGACATTGCCACAGTTGAGGAGAAAACTCCGTTAATAGACGTAATTAATACTCTGGAAACTTGGCAGCTAAAGCATCTAACCGTACTTTCTCCCGCAGGCGCGATCGCGGGTGTTATTGACCGAGGCGACATTGTCCGGGCGGTAGCAGGGCGTCTCAATTTACCGATTTCCCAGGAGCAAATCCAGCAGATTAAGGCAGAGGGGAGTTATCCATCCTGGTTAAAGTTATCTGCGATCGCTAAAGCTACAACGTCCTAGTGCAGCGCCCTTGGAAATACTTGAGCAGCTTCGTAGATACGATGAAGCTGGGGGAGCTGGGGAAGCTGGGGGAGCTGGGGGAGCTGGGGAAGCTGGGGG
>JGI12140J13697_1110067_pt1 | contig 14321 bp, 10 predicted proteins | sample ElkSlonscriptome_5_FD_13697 | JGI IMG/M metagenome (IMG submission 13697) | reverse complement strand
GTTGGGCGATCGCGGCGGCTTTGCCATCGGGACGGATACCTGCCATAATGTTGGCTGAATCAATGGCAAGGTGTTGTGCCACTGTCACGGCGGCATTGGGTTGATCTCCGGTTAGCAGCATCACGCGCAGTCCCATCGCCTGTAGCTGTTCTACGGTGGTTTTGGCATCAGGTTTGGGTAAATCGGTTAGGGCGATGAGTCCAGCCAATTCTCCATCTACGGCTAAATACACCACGGTTTTCCCGACAGCCGCTAAGGTTTGGGCTTGGGCTTGGGCGGTATCACTAAGGGTCACGCCTTGCTGACGTAACCAATCTTCATTCCCCAGTAATACCGATTGATTGTCCACTAGGGCAGATATTCCTAGTCCGGCTTCGGTATAAAAATCCTTGGCGGCTAATCGAGGTAACTCTTGTTGTGCTGCTGCTGTACAAATCGCTTCTCCGAGGGGATGAGTTGTGCCTCTTTCGGCTGCGGCGGCGAGTTGAAGGAGTTTTGAGTAACCAGACATGCCATTATTCGTCTGTAGGGGCGGGTTTAGGAAATTCGCGCCAGCTATTGAGGATAAGCTTTGTTCAAAACCCGCCCTGACCGAGCGTTCACCTCCTGTGTCCCCCGTCTCCCCATCTTCCTCTGCCCATTCTCCAACAGATAGACAATCAGTTACAGTGGGTTTTCCTTGAGTCAAAGTGCCTGTTTTGTCAAAGACGATGGTATCGAGTTGATGGACTCGTTCTAAGATGTCACCCCCTTTAATCAGTAAGCCCCGTTCTGCCCCTAAGCTGGTGCCGACTAGAATCGCTGTCGGGGTTGCCAATCCCAAGGCACAGGGACAGGCGATCACTAATACCGCGATCGCTAATTTTAGGCTCAAGAGTAAGGGTGAGGTTGAATCACCCATCAGGGAGTCTCCTTCCCCTAAAACCTGAGTCCAGATTTTTGTCCCCACCAGATCCCAAAACAGGAAGGTGAAGGTGGCGATTGTCAATACCCCATACGTAAAATACCCAGCGACTTTATCGGCTAAATTCTGCACCGGGGCTTTCCGCGTTTGCGCTTGTTCCACCAGGGCGACAATTTGCGCTAATGTGGTTTCCTGTCCAATGCGTGTGGCTTGAATCGCGATCGCACCGGATTGATTTAAAGTGCCAGCCGTAACCGGATCACCGGGTTGCTTGAGAACAGGTAAGGGTTCTCCCGTCAACATGGACTCATCCACCGACGACTGACCCGCCACCACTTCGCCATCAACGGGTATTTTTTCTCCCGGCAAAACCCGCAACCACTCGCCCACGCGAACTTGTTCGACGGGAATCTCGATCCCCAGTTCTGTGGCTGTGGGTGTTGATTTACCAATTAACCGGGCTACTTTGGGTTTCAGTGCCAATAATGATTCATAAGCGGCTGATGCCTGACGCCTTGCCCGTTGTTCCAAGGTGCGTCCTAGCAGGATAAAGCCAAGTAACATCACGGGTTCATCAAAGAAGCATTCCCAGCCCAATTGAGGCAAGAAGAATGCCGCACAGCTAGCCCCATAAGCCGCCAAGGTTCCTAGTCCCACCAAGGTATTCATATTCGGGGTTTGATGCCGCAATCCCCGCCAGCCATCGCTGATAATTGGACGCCCAGGTCCCAGCAGGGCTAAGGTTGCCAATCCCCAATGAAACCAGATCGTGCTAAACACGGGTAGCATGGGTCCATTAAACCAATGACCAATATGTCCAATGGTCGAGAGAATGACGAGGACACCAGCAATTATTAATTGCCGCAGTTGTTCCCTTGCCTCTTGTTCATGGCGTTGAGTCGGGGTGAGGCGTTCTTCTGAGGTTTCCCCGGCTTGGGAGTCACGGGGTTGGGACGGAAACCCGGTTGCGGTTAATTTTTCCGCTAGGGTGGCGGGATCAGCCTGACCGACTTCATACTCAACCACAGCCACTTCTGTAACCAAGTTGACCTGGGCGGAAACAACTCCGGGTTGCTGTTCTAGCTGTCGTTCTACCGCACTGACACAGCCTGCACATTTCATCCCCCCAACATCTAGGGTTATTTGCTCAACGGTTGGGGTGGGGGTATCGACGGCTTTTTCTGGGGAAATTTGCATAGATGTTTTTGATACGGATAGGCGTTGCGATGCCTGAATGCTGAGTTTTGTTAATACGTCTCTCTAATGATAAGGATTATTTTGCCAATGCGCTCTGCCACTAACCCATATCATATTTTGATGACAATGCCGATGATCTGTTGGAGGTTTGAGGTGTGTTTTTGATGGGATAGGGAGGCGTTATGTTTTTCCCGATCCGGTGGCAGTTAAATAAGCATTTTCGGATCGCCAAAACCCTTGATATTCCGTAGGGTGGGCATTGCCCATCAGACTATGAGGAGCGTGCCATTCGTCTTAAGTCGCCTGCTTAACAGCCAAGCTCTTCTTTTAGTTTGCGCTTCAAGTCATCAGAAATAAATAGTCCACTAATCTCCTTTGTAAGAGCCTCTAAGGTTTCTCCCTTTTCCTGACGATCTTGATATACGCCCACCAGTAAAGCTTCCAGCCCAAACTTAGATAAGGCATCGGTAGCTATACCTATGACTCCAAGGAACATGATGCCTCCAATCATTCCTCCTGGTCCGAGCATTGCTAAGGCGGCTGTGATTGCCGCTGCTCCTGTAAAACCTGTGGTAGCCATTGCAATCAGGAGAATAACTCCTGGGAATCCTAGTGCCGCAATTTTTCTAACAGCTTCGTCCATTTGATTACTCCTTTGTTATAGTTTACGCTTTCTGGGTCTTTTCACCTCTAAACTAGCTGATTCAGGTGAGTGATTACCTCAGCAATAGCTGCTAAGACTATTGCGCTATTTGGCGGATGCTATATAAGTATTTGTTGCGTTATTGAAGGCATAAGCCAATTTAGGTTCACAGAATATTTACTCATATTTATCTCAGCTTTATGGCGTTAACCCTTCTTACAACAGCTACTAAATATAGCTTTGATAATGACAAAATATTGAGGAGAACCGAAATTGCGAGAAGCTATCGACAATGCTAAAGAATCCGCAACTTGAGCAGCAGGTTTGGCTATTGCAGGAGGAACTTATCCGGTTGGTTTAGCTGCATTTGTGGGTACTGGTGCAGTAGCTAGTTTAGCAGCTTTTAGCATGAAAAAGTCCGTTTTTAGATGAATTGTGGTTCTGACGAAATATGGGGAATCAGGAAAAGGGCTAAAGTCGGCTTTTTAGTATAGTTTGAGCCGATTTAAAGGACTGGAAGGGAGTTGATTTGGTCAAAAATTAAATCTTCTTTGAAATTTTAAATATAATCCTTGACAAGTTGACAAGGCAGAACCCTCATCCCTGAGTCCTTTTAAATCACCACCCGAATCGCGAGGGGCTACCCCTTCAACGAAGTAAGGGGTAGGGGGAGAGCGGGAAGTGCAAGGGTTCGATACCCGTAGCACTTCCATTTGTACAGACGCTTCTTTCATCGCGTCTGTAACGCCCGTTGGTATAATGGTAGCCATGAAACAAGTGCTGACGATAGTCGTAAAGCTTCAACCTACGCCTGAACAAGCTGCCAAAATTGAGGCAACCCTTCAGGCGTTTGCTGCTGCTTGCAACTATGTCAATGAACACACAGATCCAAAGCTGACGAACAAAATTGCGATTCAGTCTCTGACTTACCAAACCATCAAGAGCGAGTTTAACCTCGTGGCCAACATGGCAGTCAGAGCTTGTGCGCGTGTAGCAGCTAACCGCAAGGTAGCTAAACACAAAGGTAAGCCTGTTAAATGGTTTGCCCCAACCAGCATCGACTGTGACAAAGACTTGTTTCGGTTTCGCGAACATGATTGGACGGTAAGCCTTGCAACTACTCATGGTAGAGAGCGAGTTAAATTAAAAGTCGGCAACTACCAGAGAGGAAAACTCAAAGGGAGAAACCCGACTTCTGCTCACATAAGCAAACACCGTGATCGTCAGTTCTACTTGCACATCCAAATCAAAGATGATGCCCCATACTCGCCAATTACCGACAAAGTAATTGGCATTGACTTAGGGCGGCGCGACATCGCCGTTACGTCTGAAGAGAAAAAATGGGACGGTAAGCATATCCAATCAGTTCGAGATAAGTTTTCTCAAGTTAGGGCATCTCTCCAGAAGAAAGCCCCGAAAGGCACGAGGACAACTCGGCGTAGATGCCGGGAAGTTTTGAAACGGCTGTCGGGGAGGGAGAGACGTTATCAACAATGGCTCAATCACAACATTTCCAAGTCAGTGGTCAAACGAGCGGTTGAGTTAAGTGCCTCAATTGCTATAGAAGATTTAACCGGGATTAGGGAAAGAACTAACAAGCAACCCAGAAACAAGACTGAACGCAGACGCTCAAATTCATGGGCGTTTTACCAATTGCGCCTGTTCATTGAGTACAAGTCCCTTGGCGCTGGTGTTCAGGTTATCCCTGTTTCCCCTGCCTATACCTCCCAAATGTGTCACAATTGCCTGCACATTCACCCTGTAAAAGGAAAGTCTTACCGTAGTGGCAAGATTTTCAAGTGCGAGCATTGTGGCTGGCATGGAGACGCTGATTTCAACGGAGCCAATAATATTGCACTTGTGGGGCTGTCTATAAACCAGCCTGGAGGCACGGGGTTATCGTGCAAGCTAAACCGAACTCCCAGATATGTTCAGCTTAGCTTGTTCGATGACTTCAGGGCTACTGAAAATCCAGACCTCAGCCGTTAGGCAGGTCTGGGTAGTTTATACGCGGGAGTCGGTGCTTAAAGCCACAAAGGATTTCCCAGGATATTGTGTTTAACGATATCGCCCAGTCATCCGCAGAGATTTGCCTGTCCCCGTCTCGTCCAATTAGGGTGACGATTTCACCAACCTGTAAATCGGGAATATTACTCACATCCAACATCAGTTGATCCATGGTAATCGCCCCAATTTGGGACACCCGTTGACCCCGAATTAATCCGGTCATTTTATTCGAGAGATTCCGGGGAACGCCATCAGCGTAACCGATACCCACTACCGCTAAACGTAACTGTTTTTGTGTCCTGAATTTATATCCATAACTCACCCCCGTCCCCGCCGGTATTGTTTTCACTTGAGTGACCCGCGTTTTAACTTGCATGACGGGTTTTAGGTTGACTTTTGGGTGTAAATGTGGTGCGGGATAGAGTCCATAAAGCGCTAATCCGACTCGAACCCAATCGTAATGCAAGGCGGGGTCAGTTAACGTGGCAGCGGAGTTAGCTAAGTGTAAGCAGGATGGGACGATATTCGCCGCATGAAGTTCGGCAATAGCCGCTTCAAACCGCTGATGCTGTAGTCTCATCACTGTGGGATCTGGACTATCTGCTGTGGCTAAATGGGAATAGACACTGGCGAGTTCTAAATGGGGTAATCGCTGGACTAATTGCACAAACTCAGTGGCTTGTTGCCAAGGCATTCCTAAGCGAGACATCCCTGTATCGATGTTGAGATGAACCGATAAGGAGGTTTGACAACGACTTAGGGTATCAGAAAAGACCAAAGCCTGTTGGGGTGTACAGATAGTGGGTTGTAAATGCCAATGCGCGATCGCACGCACTTGTTCGGGGGTATTGGTTGCGCCTAAAATCACGATGGGCGCGTCAATTCCCGCTTCTCGCAGTTGAATGCCTTCTTCTACTGTGGCGACACATAGTCCATAAGCGCCTGTAGCGAGTGCGGTTTGGGCAACCATCGTGGCACCATGTCCGTAGGCGTCTGCTTTCACCACCGCCATGAGTTGGGTTTTGGCAGACAAAAGCTGTTTTAATTGGTTTAGGTTATGGGCAAGTGCCGCGCGATCGATTTCTACCCAAGCGCGTTCGGTTAATCCGCCGGAAACTTCCCAGATGTTGGGCATTAACTCATAGGTTGGGATCATTTCTCCCATTCTCATTTACTCCTCTATCTCTCTCAAATGCCACAAAGCCTAGCATAGGAGGTTGGGGAGGGATATGGGACAATCAGATTTAAGCCGTGGCGATTAAAATCGCGGAACCACACAAACATAGGCGAAGCCTTCCCGAAGGGTAGGCCGCCTGCGCGGACTACTGAAAATTAAGGTTTGCGGTGACTTATCGTTTTGAGTTTAATCTTTACCAGCGCCAATTTCGACATCCCCTAACCACTCATCATGGCATCTGGAAAGTACGCGAGGGAATTATCCTGCGTCTGATAGATGAAAAAGGGCGAGTGGGTTGGGGAGAAATTGCCCCACTTCCTTGGTTTGGTTCTGAAACCTTAGAACAAGCCCTAACATTTTGTCAGCAGTTCCCGTCTCAGATTACATCAACGGATATTTTCTCAATTCCGGCTGAACTCCCCGCCTGTCAGTTTGGCTTTGAGTCAGCGTGGGATGCTTTAGTCGCAAGGAATGGGGGAGATGGGGGAGATGAGGGAGATGGGGGAGATGAGGGAGATGGGGGAGATAGGGGAGATGGGGAAGAGAGTCATATTGAAACGGAACAAATAAGCCAGTCGTTAACCCATGCGTCACTGAAATACAGCTATCTTTTGCCCACAGGGGAAGCCGCGTTAACATCTTGGCAGCAAGGTTGGCAACAGGGCGATCGCACGTTTAAATGGAAAATTGGTGTAACCTCTATGGAGTCGGAACTGAGGTGGTTTGACCAATTGGTTCAAATCTTACCCCCATCGGCTCAATTACGCTTAGATGCGAATGGCGGACTTACACCGCATCAAGCTCAACAGTGGTTGCAGGTGGCGGATCAGGCGGGAATTGTCGAGTTTCTGGAACAACCCTTACCACCAGAGGAGTTTGATGTGATGAGGGCAATGCATGATCAGTATAGGACACCGATCGCCCTTGATGAATCTGTCGCCACGTTGAACCAACTCAAAACCTGTTACCAGCAGGGATGGCGAGGAATTTTTGTGATTAAAGCCGCGATCGCAGGATCTCCAACACAACTACGGCAATTTTGTCAAGCCCACGATATCGACGTGGTTTTCTCCTCCGTCTTTGAAAGTGCGATCGCAAGAATAGCGGTTCTCAATTTAGCTGTAGAATTATCTCATCTCCATCGGGCAGTTGGGTTTGGAGTTAATCACTGGTTTGTCTAATGGTGATGTGCATTCAAACTGCCTATTCCCTTTGATAAATTTAGCATCCAAATTCAACGGCTGAACAGCTTATGATTCAAATCAAAACTAAACAACCCGAAGGACCAAAAGCCCCCAAATGGTGGCAAAAAATTCAGTGGATTACTAAGCCGCTGGATTACATGGATGCAGCAGGACAACAATATGGTGATATTTTCAATGCCCCTGTTATTAGCAATCATTCCTGTATGTTGTTTGTCAGTCATCCCCAAGCCCTACAACAGATTTTCACCAACGATACCAAGCAATTTACAGCTCCTTCAGATAGGCTTTTGCAGCCAGTTGTTGGAGATCATTCAATATTTGTGCTAGAAGGCGATCATCATCGTCGGGAACGGAAACTCTTAATGCCACCATTCCACGGCGAACGCATCCGAACTTATGGGCAACTTATCTGTGACCTAACCGATAAAATAATGCAACAGGTGCGTCCAGGTCAAACCTTTGTTGCTCGTTCCCTGGTTCAGGAGATCTCTTTGGAAGTTATCTTAAATGCTGTCTTTGGCATTCATGATCCAGAGCGATTTGGTCAACTGAAGGGGCTAATTGCTAGCCTGATGGATCAATTTAAATCTCCCTTCACATCAGGATTACTTTTTTTTCCAGCCCTACAGAAAGATTGGACACCTTGGGGTGCGTTTCGTCGCTTAAAGCAGCAAGTGAGTCAGCTAATCTATGCGGAAATTCGAGAGCGCCGTCAACAGAAAGACTCTTCGGGTTCAGATATTCTCACCCTACTGTTATCGGCACAGGATGAAGAAGGTAAACCCATGACAGATGAAGAATTGCATGATGAATTGTTTACTTTATTAGTAGCCGGTCACGAAACTACCGCTACCGCGATCGCGTGGGCGCTGTATTGGGTTTATCGATCGCCTGATGTGCAGAACAAGCTGTTGCAGGAATTGGACTCTCTCGGTCAACAAGCAGACCCTGTGGACATTGCTCGTTTATCTTATCTCACAGCCGTGTGCCAGGAAAGCTTGCGGATTTATCCTGTGGCTGTCTTAACTGTACCGAGAGCCGTGAAAGAACCTGTTGAACTGATGGGATATCAGCTACAACCGGGAACCCGAGTTTATGGCTGTATTTATTTAACTCATCATCGCCAGGATTTATATCCAGAATCTCATCAATTTAAGCCAGAACGCTTTTTAGAACGCAAGTTTTCTCCCTATGAGTTTTTCCCTTTCGGCGGTGGGATACGTCGCTGTATTGGTGAAGCTTTGGCATTCTTTGAAATGAAATTAGTCCTCGCCAAAATTGTCTCTCAGTATCAACTAACTCTGGCACAGCAGCAACCTGAGCGCCCTCAGCGACGGAGCGTAACCTTAGCGCCTAGCACGGGTGTAAGATTAATTATGCAAGGTAGGAGATAGGGGAACCAGGGTATTTGTAGGGGCGGGTTTAGGGATTAATTTCGGTTTTTTTCCCTAACTGAAATGCGAAACCCGCCCTAAATTTTGGTTGGGGTGGGTTTAAGGAAATGAATTCTATTTTAATCGATATAAAACAGCGAAACAATGATTGGCTCATTGGTTTTGACAATAATCAATTCCAAGAAATAAATCAGAAATTATTTGATCAATTTTCTAACTTATTTCCATGTCAAACTGTTCCTAAGATTATTCTGGCTGAATCTAACCCTTGGCGATTCCTTGCTGCCTTGAGCGCTGCTATTGCTGCCGATTGTTCAGTGTTTTTGGGTAATCCCAATTGGACACAACAGGAATGGCAGCAGGTTTTAGCATTAGTTCAACCCGATTTAATTTGGGGAGATTTGTCAAGGGTGATTCGTCAAGAGTCATTTGTCCACAATAAGGGACAAGGGATAATCAAGAAGGAACCTACAATGGGTGTCACTGAATTAGGCGTTTGTAGTCAGCGCTTTAGCGCTGATGGCACTAAAGTGCCTACTACGAACCCTGATGGCACTAAAGTGCCTACTACGAACCCTGATGGCACTAAAGTGCCTACTACGAACCCTGATGGCACTAAAGTGCCTACTACGAACGCTGATAGCACTAAAGTGCTTACTACGAACGCTGATAGCACTAAAGTGCTTACTACGAACCCTAAAATAATGATTCCTACAGGGGGTTCCTCTGGTAAGATTCGCTTCGTGATGCACAGTTGGGATACTTTAATAGCGTCGGTGCGAGGGTTTCATCAGTATTTTGACCAAAAGCCAGTGAACTCCTTCTGTGTCTTGCCTGTGTATCATGTGAGTGGGTTAATGCAATTTCTGCGATCGCTAACTACAGGAGGACGACTCGTTATTCTACCCTTTAAAGAGGTGGTGGCGGGGAAAGGACGAGATATTGACCCCAGAGATTTTTTTATTTCCCTAGTTCCCACTCAGTTACAACGCTTACTCCGTGCGAATGCAGCAAATTGGTTATCTCAGTTTCACACGGTTTTGTTAGGTGGTGCGCCAGCTTATGAGTCTCTCTTAACTCAGGCGAGACAACAGGGTATTCGTTTAGCGCCAACTTATGGAATGACTGAAACGGCGTCTCAAGTGGTTACTCTGAAACCGGACGCATTTTTAGCGGGGAATAATAGTTGCGGTCAAGTTCTCCCTCACGCCCACGTTACCATTCGCAGTACAACTGGGGAATTTTTGGGGATGAATCAAATCGGAATTGTCACGATTGCAGCAGAGTCTTTGGCATTGGGTTACTATTCTTCAGGAGATAAGGAAGATAAGGAAGATAAGGAAGATAAGGAAGATGAAGAGTTAACTCAAAACCATGTCCTTGAGCGAAGCGAAGGAGCAATCAGAGCGGGTTTTGAGGAAATGTTATCGTCAACCACTGGCGCGAATTTTAAAACCTCGCCCCTACAGACGAATAATAGCGCATCTCTACACTTCCCCAATCACCAATCACCAATCCCCAATAGTCATGCAACGCCTAATAAAATCCCAATGCTGCAATCCGATGATTTGGGATTTTTTGATGAGCAGGGGTATCTAACAATTGTCGGACGGCAGAGCCATAAAATCATTAGCGGAGGTGAAAATATTTTCCCCGCCGAAGTCGAGGCGGCTATTTTAGCCACCCAATTAGTGCGTGATGTGTGTGTGATTGGCATACCGCATAATTATTGGGGTCAAGCCGTTACAGCAGTTTACGTTCCTCGTACATTGGATGTTTCTGTGGATATTTTAAAAGCCGCGCTGATCAATCAGTTAAGTAGGTTTAAGCAGCCTAAATATTGGGTTCCTGTTGAACAATTACCCCGCAATGAGCAAGGAAAAGTAAACTATGAATCTGTTAGAACAACTGCTTTAGAATTTTTGCCTAGGGTTTAAAAAGTCACAAACCTATGAAAGCCTATTGCCTCGACAGATAAAAACCCATACAAAATAGCGAGCGAGACGCTCGCACTACATACAACCGTTCCCCGTTCCCTATCCTCACCACAAGACTTATTCAGCAACCCCTAAATAATGACTTTGCCAATCATTAAAACCCCCTGATCCGATCGCAGATAGGGAACAGACGCACCCTTAAATCCGGTAATAAACGGCTTGTGATGCAACTGCCAATAGCTAGGACTCATATCATGGGCGATCGACTTCAAAGCTCTCAGTTCTTCCACCAGTTCAGTGGCGAGTTCGTTAATCCGATTGGCATGATCATAAGCCTGTTGAGTGGCGATCTCTACCTCATCAGCTAATGTTAAGGGTTGCTTGGGTTTGGCGAGAGGCTGTAGCTGTTGCTGTTTTTGCTCTAACTGCGCCTGCAACGCCGCGATCGCATTATCAATTCCTTGGACTTCGGCGGAAACCTCTGCGGCTACCCTCGCTTGATGGCGATAAGCCGCCGCGATCGCTTTGGGTGAATTATTCTCCGGTTGAACCTCCTGATTGGTTAGAGTATCCCGTTCTTGACGTAGTGCCTCGAGTTGGGAGCGAATTGCCTCAATTTCTGCCTGTATCTGATCCATCCTGATACCACGTTGTCTAAAAAGATAATTTTTTCTTGGTGCGGGTTACTACCTTTACATAACACAATCGTTACATAACACATAAGTAGGGACACGGCAGTGCCGTGCCCCTACTTGTTTCGTAAATGCGAGTTGACCTGATAATCTGGAGAGTCAACTTATTCAAGTATACCCAGCAAAGGTTGGGCTTTGGCTTTGGGTAGGGCTGGTGCGTTCAACTACCCCAACTTACTCCGTTCCGCCTTGAGGTGTCACTTCGTTGAAGTTGGGGATTGCATCTTGGCTCCACCTCAGCCCTGAATACCTCAAGCGGTAATCAGTTTTGGTTTCATCACCAGATACATCAGGGACGGCTGAAATACGCCCCATACTCTCTCGCCAAGAGTGGGAGAGCAACACTCTAAGTGCAACATTTCTAGCACCTACTAAATCGGCATGGAGAGTATAACCACATTGCTGACACACAAAAGTTAGACCTTTATTGGGTCTATTTTCTTTAGATGTGTGACCGCAGTGTGGACAAGCCTGAGAAGTGTAATGAGCATCCACTTTAACTGCAAGACTCCCATCCATTATCCTGAAGGATATAGGCTGAATCACCGATTGGGGATGTGAGTGTGGGGTGGCGCGATCGCACTGCGCTAGTCGATCATGGTTTGTAGGGGCGGGTTTAGGGACTTTCGTTTCGCTATTAGATGATAACGTTTGCTCAAAACCCGCCCTTTCCAGATGTTGGGGCAGGTTGTTAACGGTTGAGATTAGGGAACTCTTAACAGGGAACAGGGAACAGTAAGGGTTTGAGGATGATTTACGAACGCAATAGTTTGACACAACCTCTCCCTAACCCTCCCCTGATCAAGGGGAGGGAACGTTTCCTCCTTAGTAAGGGGAGAATGAGGAGAGGGGAGCAAGAATTGCTTAATACTTGCGTTCTTGGGGTTCAAATCGGGTCATCGCCACCGATTTATACTGCAAATCAATTCCGGCTGAGGAATAGTACGCCAAGGTATGCTTCAAAAAATTGGTATCATCCCGTTGGGGATAATCCTCGCGAGAATGGGCACCCCGACTTTCTTGGCGATTTAGGGCAGAGGTGAGAATAATTTCCCCAACCACCATCAGATTCCGCAGTTCTAAAGCCTCGATTAATTCCGTGTTCCAGCAGCTTCCTTTGTCATCTAAATAGATAGTTTCATACTGCTGTTTCAACTGTTGCAGTTGATTCAATCCTTCCTCCATTAACGCCTCGGTGCGGAAGACGCCGCAGTATTGAGTCATGCAGTCTTGGAAGTTTTGACGCAGTTCGTCGATGCGTAGGCTTCCGGATTGACCCAGCAATGCATTAATCTTATTTTGAGCAGCATTGAGGTAGACTTGCTCATCAATGTCGGGTAATTTGCGGTTTTGAATATATTGCGCGATCGCAGCCCCCGTTCGTTTGCCGTAAACCACGCATTCTAGCAGGGAATTACTCCCCAAACGATTGGCACCGTGAACCGAGACACAAGCCGATTCCCCGGCGGCAAAAAATCCATCAACCAATCCATCGGGTCCACTTCGCACCTGTCCATCGGTATTGACGGGGATGCCACCCATGGAATAATGGGCAGTAGGACGCACGGGCATGGGTTCGTATACGGCATCAACCCCAACAAGTCGGTGGGCTTCTTCCCAACAGAAGGGAATCCGACTCATAATCTTTTCCTTGCCCATGTGCCGCAAGTCCAGATAGACACAAGGACCTCCAGGATTCCCATCCGGATGCACCCCGCGACCCGCACGAATTTCTAATGCGATCGCGCGTGAGGTAATATCTCGTGGGGCGAGTTCCATTTTACTGGGGGCATAATTTGCCATGAAGCGATCGCCTTCGCTATTAATTAGATACGCCCCTTCACCTCGTACCGCTTCGGAAATTAACACACCCACAGGATACAACCCGGTTGGATGAAACTGGACAAACTCCATATCCTCCAACGGTACCCCCGCTAAAGCAGACATGGCTAAACCATCCCCCGTCGAGGCAAAATCATTGGAGGTGGTATTAAACACCCGTCCATAGCCCCCGGTGGCAAACATCACCGCCTTTGCCCGTACCACTTGCAGGTGAGTCGTCAGGAGGTTAAACATTACCACCCCTTTTGCCTGCCCATCTTCCAAAATCAGCCGCATGACGTACCATTCTTCGTAAACCGTCACGTCATTCTTGCGGAGATTACTTACCAGTTCATGCAGAATCGCATGACCCGTTTTATCGGCAGCATAGCAGGTTCGGCGATGGGAATGACCCCCAAAGGCACGTTGGGCAATGCGACCATCAGGTAAGCGGGAAAAGAGTACCCCCAGATGTTCTAAATCAACCACCACATCGGGGGCTTCGCGGGTGAGGATTTCCACCGCATCTTGATCCGCCAGATAATCCGAACCTTTAACCGTATCAAAAGCGTGGGCTTCCCAGGTATCCTCCGCATCCACATTTTTCAGCGTCGCCGCCATTCCCCCTTGCGCCGCAACGGAGTGGGAACGAATCGGATGGGTTTTGGCAACCAGTGCGACATTCAGCTTCGGATCAGTGCGTTTAATTTCCAACGCCGCCCGACACCCGGCTAAACCACCGCCGACAATAATGACATCGTGTTCTCGCATCTCAACTCGATTGAATTTCTGCTGTTATCTATCTTGACTGATTACTAAAATTCCTTACCGAAAGTCGGGGCGGGTTTAGTTACATCCGGTTGCAACCGAAAAGATAGTGGTGAAACCCGCCCCTACAGAGACACCACATCCCGTGAAACGTTAGTCTGACTTAGAGTCGAATGGTACTAGCTCGTTGCCTGAGCCGGTTGGGATGCACCGCGACTGCTGCGATCGGCAGCCGTTGTTTCCTGCTCATCCATTGCTAGTATTTCAATATGATTGAGCAATGTGGTCACAAAGGCAAAAAGTAAAAAAGGCAAAGACAAGACCAATACTAATCCCACCGTTGCCAACGCATAAATTTGGCGATCGGCACTCCACAGCGCTAGTGCAGAGGCAAGACTTATGAAAATGACGATTAACCACACAATGACTTGTCCATAGATATCGCCAAAACTCAGGGTGCAGATCAAGCGATATTTGTTAAATTGTTCCATCATCAACCTCGACACATTTCTTTAAGTTCCAAGGATAAGACCAGATTTAAGGTTTAGCGCATTTCGCAACATATTTTTAAATTGG
>JGI12140J13697_1137782_pt1 | contig 14345 bp, 9 predicted proteins | sample ElkSlonscriptome_5_FD_13697 | JGI IMG/M metagenome (IMG submission 13697) | reverse complement strand
CTCATGAATATCCCTAACCCTAAAGTAAAAAACAAAGCAACAAATACCCCAATTAAAGGAGAAACCAGTAGCCCCGAAATACCCGTTACAGGTTGGTCATTCCAGGTGACAGTAGAGAGTCCGAATAGGCTCAATAATCCCATCAGAATTGAAAAGGGTACTATGGAAAATAGCAGACCAAAGGCTACGAGCTTAAAAATTGTACCAATGGTCAGTCTTTTTATCTCAAGTTGACGTTTCATGATTCTACGATAAAGCTGAACGTCTACATTCTAAAAACAGCTTGCGACTTAAGTCTATTAAAAGCATACTTTTTCCTACATTCCCCACCCTGAGCTTCTGTCAACCTGACATTGGCTGCTGTTCAACCTGACTTTTTCTGACTTTCTCGTCAGTTATCTATTTACAAGGAAATTGGCTATAGACGAGGTGAAGCTCTTGCTCTCAACAATTTAGGATTCGTTTACCGCGCCCTGGGACAAGAACAGAAAGCCAAGAAGTTTTTTGAGCAGTCTGAAGCTATTCAACAAGAGATAGGGATGGATTAGGATAAAGAATAGAACAATTAAGCGATCGCTACTTCTCGCCTCCCCCTGAAAAGTCTCTAGAATTCCTCTCTCGTCTGGGATAGCGATCGCACTCCCTCCCCCAACCCGTCAAACCCCAACCCCGACAGCGTTTCAGGTTTCGGGTAAGGTAGCGATCGCTCTACCCAACCTACATCTGACGTGCGCCCGATTTAACACCATGTCAAGTTGATGGTATAACTTTCCCAAAAATATAGCGTGGGTTATAAAAACAATCGTAGGGACGACCCGCCGTACCCAATTAACACAACCTAACCCTGAATTTGATCGGGGGGACCCTGTATCCGGTATCAGTAATGCTCCAACTCTCCATTGAGACAGGGGCGAGTCGATATAGGTTAATTCTCGCACCGAACATTGATGCAGCGACTCGCCCCTACAGCCCCTACAACCCCTACAACCCCTACAACCTAGGCGATCATCTCTTCTTTTAAATAAAAAATATTCTCCTATTATAACACCAAACTGATTTGAATGGGTAGGGATTATCCCCACATTTTCTCGAAAAATCACCCAACCTTGACATTAAAAATATTTGTAAAGAAGTAGATTGACTTCTCCAAAATTTGCTGATTTAATATCCATGGAGTTACGATAGAGATAGACAGTTAGAGAGAGCGGTAAACGTCCAGGCTAAATAGACCGCAAGGAATAGATTTAGTTAGGATAAACCTTACTGTTCTTCCTATAGACCCATGACTAGAGTCAAGAGCCTGAGGTACACATAAAACGCTACGAGTTTTTAGTAGAACCAAAACCACCTTAGACTGTTGACCAAAATTTCTCAAAAAATGGTCAGGGCTACGTCTAACGTTCAAAAGTTTGCACAAAAAAAGAGGTAAATAATGCCTATGGTTGGGATAATTGAACCTAACACATCTACACAAAAGCATGAGACAGCTAGTGCCTTATGCGAACAATGGCAGAATTTTAATCCCGGTAAATGGACGAATGAAATTAATGTCCGGGATTTCATCCAAAAGAATTATACCCCATACACACAAAACGACTCTTTCCTTGCCGGAGCAACGGAACGGACGAAAACCCTCTGGCAAAACGTCTGCGATTTGATGCAGCAAGAGCGGGAAAAGGGTATTTTAGATGTCGATACCAAAGTCCCCACCAGTATCACCGCCCATGCACCGGGTTATATTGATCAAAACCTGGAACAAATTGTCGGCGTCCAAACTGATAAACCGTTAAAACGGGCAATTATGCCCTTGGGTGGTATCCGAGTTGTCAAGAAATCCCTCGAAGCTTACGGCTATCAGCTTGATCCCCAAACAGAAGAGATTTTCACCAACTATCGCAAAACCCATAATGATGGGGTATTTGATGCCTATACACGGGAAATGCGAAAAGCGCGACATTCTGGGATCATTACGGGGTTACCGGATGCCTATGGTCGGGGTCGAATTATTGGTGACTATCGTCGGGTAGCATTGTATGGGATCACCCGTTTAATTGCTGATAAAAAACAGCAGCAAGATTCTCTAGAATTCGATGCGATTGATGAGTCTGTTATCCAGCAACGGGAAGAAATTTCTGAACAAATCCGGGCGCTAAGCGAACTGCAAGACATGGCGGCTAGCTATGGCTGTGATATTAGCCGTCCGGCGGCAAATGCCCAAGAAGCAGTACAGTGGACGTACTTTGGCTATCTGGGTGCGGTGAAGGAACAAAATGGCGCGGCGATGTCCTTGGGACGGGTGTCTACGTTCCTGGATATTTATGTGGAACGGGATTTAAATAACGCCAAGCTTAACGAATCCGAAGCGCAGGAACTAATTGACCATTTCGTGATGAAATTGCGGCTGGTGCGCTTCCTGCGGGCACCGGCTTATAATGAACTGTTCTCCGGTGACCCGGTTTGGGTAACCGAAGCCATTGGCGGAATGGGTGAAGATGGTCGTCCGTTGGTGACCAAGACCAGTTTCCGTTTCTTGCATACGCTTAATAACCTCGGTCCTGCACCAGAACCAAATTTAACGGTTCTGTGGTCAGAACGGCTACCGATTAACTTTAAGCGGTTCTGCGCCAAGGTATCGGTAGAAACCAGTTCGATTCAGTACGAGAACGATGACCTGATGCGATCGCACTATGGTGATGATTATGGCATTGCCTGCTGTGTATCGGGAATGCCGATTGGCAAACAGATGCAGTTCTTTGGCGCACGGGTTAACCTAGCGAAAGCCTTACTCTATGCGATTAATGGCGGTAAGGATGAAAAAGCGGGCGAACAAATCGGTCCGGAACTGGCAGCGATTACCTCAGAGTACCTTGATTATGACGAGGTGATGGGGAAATTCGACCAAATGATCGAGTGGTTGGCGAAACTCTACGTTAATACCTTGAATGTGATCCACTATATGCACGATAAATATTGTTATGAGCGTTTGGAAATGGCGCTACATGACCGGGATGTTTATCGGACAATGGCATGTGGGATTGCTGGCTTGTCGGTGGTTGGCGATGCGTTATCGGCGATTAAATATGCCAAGGTGAAAGTTATTCGCAATGACCAGGGTCTCGCCGTAGACTATCAGGTAGAAGGAGATTATCCCAAGTTTGGCAATAACGATGATCAGGTGGATGACATTACTGCCAACCTGGTAAAAGCGTTTATGGATAAAGTCCGCAAGAATAAGACTTATCGTGGCGCTGTTCCTACCCAGTCGATTCTGACGATTACCTCCAATGTAGTGTACGGGAAGAAGACCGGAAGTACCCCCGATGGGCGCAAAGCTGGGGAACCCTTTGCCCCAGGTGCGAACCCGATGCATGGTCGTGATAGCAATGGCGCGATCGCAGCCTTGGCTTCAGTGGCGAAACTACCGTATGAACATGCCCAAGATGGGATTTCTTATACGTTTTCCATTGTGCCGCAAGCGTTGGGTAAGACGGATGAGGCGAAGGTGACTAACTTGGTGGGAATGCTGGATGGGTATTTCCATGATGAGGGTCATCATATCAATATCAATGTCTTCAATCGCGATACCCTGCTGGATGCGATGGATCATCCTGAGAAATACCCGCAGTTAACGATTCGGGTATCGGGTTATGCGGTGAACTTTATTAAGTTAACCCGCGAACAGCAACTGGATGTGATTAACCGCACATTCCACGAACGGATTTAGCGACATCCTAGAGCGTAGGGTGGGCAATGCCCACCCCCTGACACGGCAAAGCGAAGTTAACACTCAGTCGGGGCGGGTTTAGTTACATCTGGGTGCTTTCGTAAACGATAGTCATCAAACCCGCCCCTACACATTCCTCTGGGCGGGTTTAGTTACATCTAGGTGCTTTCGCTTTCGTAAACGATAGTCATCAAACCCGCCCCTACAAACTCAAAACTAGAACTATGGTAATGCAATCATCAATTTCTCAATCCCCAATCGCCACTCCTAAAACCTCTGTAACTGGACGCATTCACTCCTTAGAAAGCTGCGGTACAGTAGATGGTCCGGGTATCCGCTTTGTTATTTTTACCCAAGGCTGTCCGCTGCGTTGTCTCTATTGTCACAATCCGGATAGTCGCTGTATCCGTGAAGGTCAGGAGATTACTGTTGATGAACTGATGACCCAGATCCCAAAGTATCGTTCCTACATGCGCTTTTCCGGCGGCGGCGTTACCATAACAGGGGGTGAACCCTTGATGCAGCCGAAGTTTGTCCGCGAAATTTTCCGACGCTGTCAAGACCAAGGGATTCATACCGCCCTAGATACGTCTGGTTATGTGAACTTAGATGTGGCTAAACCTGTGCTGGATCATGTTGATTTGGTCTTGTTGGACATCAAATCCTTTGATCCCAAAATTTATTTTAAGATTACCAACGTTTCCCTAGAACCAACACTCGCGTTTGCCCAGTATCTGAGTGAGATTCAAAAGCCGACCTGGATTCGCTTTGTCCTAGTTCCCAATTTATCCGATAACCTAGAGAGTATCGAGGGATTAGCCCAGTTTGTCTCTAGCTTGGGCAATGTGGAAAAAGTCGAAGTTCTGCCGTTTCACAAAATGGGAGAGTATAAATGGCAACAGCTAGGGTATGACTATCAGCTTAAAGACACACCCTCGCCAACGCCCCAACAGGTGCAGCAGGTTATGGACATTTTTCAAAGACAGGGGCTGAACGTGCAGTAAGATTGAGGTGTAGATTATGGATGGGAAAGAAAATCTCTATTTATGTATGGGTTCAGCCTGTCATCAATTGGGTGTTTATGAAGTATTACCCAAAATTCAGGCGTTGATTAGCACCTACAATTTGGAGGATAAAGTTGAATTAAAGGGTTCCTTTTGTTTGGAAACCTGTAGCGCTGGTATTGTGATGAAGTTTAAGGATAAATTTTTTGTCAATATCAATGCGAATAATGTTGAGCAAAAGTTTAAACAAGAGATTCTGCCTTGTATCCAATGATATATAGCGACAGGATTAGATTCGTCACTATATGGGCGATGAGAGGGGAGAGGGGACAGGGGACAGGTAAAGGGAACTAGACGTTTCACTTAACCTGGCAATAGCAGCTTGAAGAATAAATACTATGACAAGTAACGATAAGAGTTTGTGGGAATTATTGTGGCAGTATGACCCAAATGGTTTGATTGTCGTGGATAAAGATATGACGATTAAGTTGGTCAATCCTGCCTTTTGCAAAATGTTTAATGTGGAACAGGAGGTGGCTATTGGTGAGTCCGCCTCCACTATTTTGACAGATGTCAGTGATTTTCAACGAGTCTGGGATCATGATGAGGTGATTCAGGGGAAGGAAAAAGAGTACGCTAATCACCAACTTTATGTCAGAGAAGTTATTTTCCCGATTAAAGAGGAAAATATAATTGCAGCTATTTTGGTGAATATGAGTTATGAGTTACAGCGTAAGCGAGAATTGATAAAAGTTAAGCGAGAAACGGTGGAAAAGGTTAATGAGGTGGTGGATAATCAAATGAAAGTTGTCCAAGAAATTGCGGGGATATTGGGAGAAACAACGGCAACGACGAAGGTGAGTCTATTGAAGATTATTCAAATGGTGGAACAGGAGATGGGGTAGAAGATAGGTTAGGAAGCAGGGGAAGCAGGGAAGGCATGTAGAGACGTAGCATGCTACGTCTGGAAGCAGGGGAGCAATGTAGAGACGTAGCATGTTACGTCTGGGAGCAGGGGAAGAAGTCGTTTAACTATATAATATAACAGCTTATGAGCCGTGATCATTTTCTAGATATCTATGATTTAAGCTTAAATAAAAAGGGAGAGGAACTATGTGGCGACCAGGTTAAGTTTATCAAGACGAAGGATAAAACGACGATTGTTTTATCGGATGGGTTGGGAAGTGGTGTCAAGGCTAATATCCTGGCAACGCTGACGACGGAAATCTTGATCACCATGTTGAATGCCGATCTGCCTCTGACCGAGGTGATCGAAACGGTGATTGGTACGTTGCCTATTTGTAGTGTCCGGAAAATTGCTTACGCCACGTTTACTATAATTCGTATTAATCACAAAACCAATAAATTTAAAGTTATAAACTTTGATAATCCACCCATTTTTCATTTTAGGAAAGGAAAACCTGTCCCTGTTGAAACCCGAACCGAGAAAATCCTGGAGAAAGACATTGTTATTTCAGAAGGGCATTTAGAACGGGGAGATTTCCTGGGGGCGATTAGTGATGGCGTCTTGTATGCGGGGCTGGGTGCGGTCTTAAATTTTGGCTGGGGCTGGGAAAATATTGCCAAATACATTGAAAGCCTATATATTCGGGATACCTACACTGCTCGTAATATTGTCCGCAAAGTGATTGGCGAAACGCACAACCTCTATCAAGGGAAAATTGGGGATGATGCCACGTTTGTGGGCGTCTGTGTGCGGAAGCGTAATGAGTTAATGATTTTTACCGGACCCCCTCTAGATCAACGTCACGATCAGGTTTATGTGGAACGCTTATTAAATTTTGAGGGCAGAAAAGTGATCTGTGGCGGAACCACGGGGAATATTGTGGGCAAATATCTGGGTGAAGAGGTGGAAATGGATATTGCCACGATGCGACCGGATCTGCCGCCGATTGGTAAGTTAAGTCAAATTGACCTGGTAACTGAAGGGATATTAACTATCTCGAAAAGCCTAGAAATCTTAAAAAAATGTAAATGTGATATCGATCGCCTACCGACGGATCGCAATGGTGCAGCGATGCTGGCGAAGGAAATCTTGATGGCGGATTCGGTACTTTTCTTGGTGGGGCAGAAAATTAACGAATTTTACCAAAATCCGCTGTTACCCAAAAACATTTCCATCCGCCGAAATTTAGTAGAAGAGGTAGTGAAGTATCTGCAAAATCATAAGAAAGAAGTCCAGTTAGAATACTGCTAAGTTAGGTCTGTGGAGATCAAGGAAATGATGTTACGGTCTGTAAACATCCAGTCAAGCCTGACGAAGGACAAAGGACATAAGACCAATGACAAATGACCACCATCTGGTGATTGGCTATGGGAATACGCTGCGGCGGGATGACGGTGTGGGTCAAGTTGTGGCAATGGAGGTGCAAAAGTGGGGATGCCTTGGGGTGCGATCGCTTCCCCTGCACCAACTGACTCCAGAATTGGCACAAACCTTAGCGACTGTGGAGGGGGCGATTTTTGTGGATGCTTATCCCGTATCTGGAGAGACAGCCACGGTGCAAGTCTTTCCCCTGCGATCGGAGGATGCTGATACAATCTCGGTCGGGCATCATTGTGATCCGCGATCGCTGTTAGCCTTAGCCCAAGCCCTTTATGATCATTCTCCCTCCGCTTGGCTGGTTACCATCCCCGCTGTTGACTTCGAGTTTGGCGAAACCCTCTCACCCATTGCCCAACAGGGAGTTACCGACGCCCTGATTCATATTCATCGCCTGTTGGCAATACAAGCGGAATCGCCGACTCGAAAATCATCTGGTTGCGTCGAGATGAGGGAGTTGTGAGTTAATTTGGAACTCAGTCTGGGCGGGCGCGAGTCTCATCTGGGTGAGGTAAGAAACGATACAGCAGTTTGCTCTGCTATGCGGTACATTGTCGATCCCCCTAAATCCCCCTTAAAAAGGGGGACTTTGATCTACTTCCTGTACTTCATGACAGCGCGAAGCGCTGTAATAGTAAAACCCGCCCCTACACAATCAAAACGTCTTCCCCACCTTCTCCAACTAAAATGGCAGATTATCAGGGAGAACCCTAGGTTTTAGTCCTTGTGTGTTCAGTGTTAACCGTTCCGTTTCAACGCATCGCGGGAGTCCCCACCCTCAACTCTCGTAGGGTGGGGAGGGATAGCGGATTGGCGGAGGAACGAAGGCAATCAATTAGAGATGAAATACCCCCACCTGAGTGTGTTAAATTAATCTGAACAGGAGGAAGCGGCAATGGCAACAAGACGTGTAACTTTTCGGCTATACCCCAATAAAAAGCAAGAGCAGACATTGCGGTATCACCGTAAGTTACACAAGGACTTGTATAATGCCGCTGTTTGCAATCGGTTTACCCAGTATCAAAGGTTCAACCATCGAGTTGATTACTTTGAGCAACAAAACTCTTTACCTGCTTTTAAGGAAGTTTGGACAGAATACCAAGAATGTAACTGCATGACCCTGCAAGCTACCTTAAAGCGCGTTGATTACGCTTTCAATCGGTGGTTAAAAGGGTTAGATAAATCCATCTTAGATGTAGGTATGGGAATGCTGAGGTCAGCGATTGAATACAAGGTAAAAGACGCTGGTGGGGTTTTTGTCGAGGTTCCCACTCGCCAAGTTAAACCATCCCAAACCTGTCCTAACTGTGGAAATCAGCAGAAAAAGACCTTAGACGAAAGAGTCCATCATTGTCATAAATGTGGATTTACCATGGATAGGGATTTAGCTGCTGCCTTGGTCATGCTTTTGTGGGCGTTAGGGAAACTACCGGGGTTTGGAACGAGGATGGTAGACGCTAATGTCTCTAGCTCTACTTCAGAAACTTGTAAGCGTAAGCGGACGGGAAGCATGAAGCAACTAGGACAGATGAAGCGTCAGAAACACAGCCCTACTGGTCTGGTTGTAGAAACAAGGGACCTCAACGAAGTAGGTCTGGGTAGTTCATTTTTTCCCCAGACGTATTAATAAGAAAAGGAAAAAACAATGGTTAAGCCACTTAAACCAACCACCGATCCAGCGTATGATATTCTGCGTTCCGAACGTCAACCCCTGCACACCTTCTTCGCCCCCGATAACGTTGCTGTGATTGGGGCGACGGATAAAGAGGGCAGTGTGGGGCGAACCCTGCTATGGAATTTAATGAGTAATCCCTTTGGGGGAACCATTTTTCCAGTGAATCCCAAACGCCATAGTGTCTTGGGAATTCCTGCTTATTCGAGTATTAAAGATATCCCTGATCCTGTGGATCTGGCGATCATTGCCATACCCGCCCCTTTCGTACCCGGCGTTGTCCAAGAATGTGTTGAGGTTGGCGTAAAAAGTGCGATTATTATTTCAGCGGGATTTAAAGAAACGGGTTCTAAGGGAGTTGAATTAGAAAAGCAAATCCTGGAAACCGCCCGGGGCAAAATGCGGATTATTGGTCCGAATTGTCTGGGTTTAATGAGTCCGCGCAGTGGGTTAAATGCTACCTTTGCCAGTACCATGGCGCGTCCGGGGAATTTGGCGTTTATTAGTCAGAGTGGGGCATTATGTACCGCTGTCCTAGATTGGAGTTTCTGGGAAAATGTCGGCTTTAGTGCCTTTATTTCCATTGGTTCGATGATGGATGTAAATTGGGGGGATCTGATTTACTATCTTGGTGATGATCCCCACACCCATAGCATCGTCATCTATATGGAATCCATTGGCGATGCGCGATCGTTCCTTTCAGCGGCGCGGGAAGTGGCATTAACTAAGCCAATTATCGTAATTAAAACCGGGCGAACCGAAGCCGCTGCCAAGGCATCAGCCTCCCATACCGGTTCTTTGGCAGGTAGCGATGATGTCCTCGATGCCGCTTTCCGCCGCTGTGGTGTAGTTCGCGTGAATGCTATCTCCGAACTGTTTGATATGGCAGAGGTGTGGGCGAAACAACCCCGTCGTCCCAAAGGACCTCGCTTGACAATTATTACCAATGCTGGGGGACCAGGGGTTTTAGCAACAGATGCCTTAATTAGCGCGGGTGGTGCATTGGCGGAACTCTCTGAGGATACGGTAACTGCCCTCAACGAAATTCTGCCTACCCATTGGAGTCATGGCAACCCCATTGATATTCTCGGTGATGCTGACCCCGATCGCTATACTAAAGCCCTCGATATTGCGGTTGAAGATCCCAACAGCGATGGCTTGCTGGTGATACTAACACCCCAAGCCATGACTGATCCGACTCAAATTGCCGAACAGTTAAAACCCTATGCCCAGAAAGCTGGGAAACCCGTGTTTGCTAGTTGGATGGGAGGATCAGAAACCAAAACTGGGGAAACCTTACTCAATCGTGCCAGCATTCCCACCTATCCCTACCCCGATGATGCGGCGCGGCTGTTTAATTTAATGTGGCAGTACAGCTACAACCTGAGTGGGATCTACGAAACGCCGATTTTACCCTCATCCGAAGAAACCGGACCCGATCGCGCTTCAGCCCAGAAGATGATTGAAACGGCACGCAAGGCGGGACGAACGATTCTGACGGAGTTGGAATCGAAACAACTACTTGCTGCCTATAATATCCCGATTGTACATACTGGGGTGGCAAAAACAGAAGAGGATGCGGTAAATTGGGCAAATTCCCTGGGATACCCGGTGGTGTTGAAACTCTTCTCGGAAACCATTACCCATAAAACCGATGTGGGTGGGGTTCAGTTGAATCTTACCGATGAAGAAGCGGTGCGCTGGGCGTATAACAGGATTCAATCGACGGTGACGGAGAAAGTTGGTGCCGAACATTTCTTAGGTGTTACGGTTCAACAAATGGTGCGCCAGGATGGTGCTTATGAACTGATTATCGGCAGCATCGTTGATCCGCAGTTTGGACCGGTGTTAGTCTTTGGATCTGGGGGACAATTAGTTGAGGTATTCAAGGATCGGGCGATCGCGCTACCGCCTCTGAATACCACCCTGGCGCGGCGGATGATCGAACAGACGCAAATCTATAAGGCACTCAAAGGGGTGCGGGGGCGTCAAGCCGTTGATTTAGCTGAACTTGAGCAGATTATGGTTCGCTTTAGTCAGTTGGTGATTGAACAGCGTTGGATCAAGGAAATTGATATTAATCCTCTGCAAGCGTCTTCGGATCGACTCATCGCCCTAGATGCCCGGATTATCCTCCATGATCTCGACGTTGAGGAAAACCAACTCCCGAAAACGGCGGTTTGCGCTTATCCTCGGCAGTATATTACCCCGTGGCAGCTTAATGATGGTACGCCGGTGACGATTCGTCCGATTCGTCCAGAGGATGAACCCTTAATTGTACAATTCCACCAGACGCTATCGGAAGAAAGTGTCTATTTGCGTTATTTCAGCTTAATGAAGCTGAGTCGGCGGATTGCCCATGATCGGTTAACCCGCATCTGCTTTATCGACTATGATCGGGAAATGGCGCTGGTGGCAGACTATAAAGATCCGCAAACAGGAGAACACGAAATCTTGGGCGTAGCGCGATTGAGCAAGATGCATGGGATTAATGAAGGGGAATTCGCTATGTTAATTAGTGACCCCTATCAGCGTCGCGGATTAGGGACGGAATTACTGCAACGCATTATTCAAGTGGGTCGCCAAGAGAAACTGACGCGGATTACTGCTGATATTCTGGCAGAAAATGTACCGATGCAGAAGGTAGCGGAAAAAGTGGGTTTCCATCTGGAACGGGCAGGGAATGATTTAGTCCAAGCCGAGATTCGTTTGTAGTTAGGACTGACCCACAGACGCTGAATCGTAGGGGTACGACATGTACCCCTACAGAACTTGAGATCTCAATAACCAGACGCTTCTGCTATATAGCACTACGCATACACGTTAGGACAAAAGAAGAAAAATTTAAATCGCTTAATCCCTTGATTAGTCAGTGTTTTTCTTCACTATTGCCCATTGCCTATTGCCCATTGCCTAGCGCGTAGCGCTATAGTATTGGATGCGATGCTAATTGACTTTCGTAATACCAATACAGTCTGGGCTTCTATACTGGTGGAAACGTTAACGCGGTTGGGATTAACCACAGCCGTCTTATGTCCCGGTTCACGTTCCACCCCGCTTACGGTTGCCTTTGCACAACACAGCAAAATAGAGGCAATTCCTATTCTTGATGAACGTTCGGCTGCCTTTTTCGCCTTGGGAGTTGCCCGAAAATCGTGGCTACCTGTGGCGTTAGTTTGTACATCAGGAACCGCCGGGGCGAATTTCTACCCCGCGATTATTGAAGCACGAGAAAGCCGCGTTCCTCTATTAATTTTAACCGCAGACCGTCCCCCAGAACTGCGCGATTGTCATTCTGGGCAAACCATTGACCAAGTAAAACTCTATGGCAATTATCCCAACTGGCAAACGGAATTAGCTGTACCCTCTCTGGAAATCGGGATGTTGAGATATCTGCGACAAACCGTAATTCACGCCTGGGAGCGATCGCGCTTTCCTACTCCCGGTGCAGTACATTTAAATTGCCCCTTTCGTGATCCTCTAGCACCTATTCCTGATCCCACCGCCACTGAGTTACAATCCCAATTCCAGGCTGATGATTTCTTTGCCGCTATTACTCCTGCATCTGTGCATTCCCTCTCTCCTGTATCTGGGCAAACGATTCCCTACTCAGATTGGCAAGCGTGCGATCGCGGTTTAATTATTGCCGGGTTAGCCCAACCCCAAAACCCCAAAGCCTATTGTCAGGCAATTGCCCAACTTTCGCAATCTCTAAACTTTCCCCTATTAGCCGAAGGGCTTTCTCCCCTAAGAAACTACGCTCACCTGAATCCTTATCTAATTTCTACTTATGATTTAATCCTGCGGAATCGCCAACTGGCTCAACACCTAACACCGACTATTGTTATTCAAATTGGCGAACTTCCCACCAGTAAAGAACTACGTGCTTGGTTAAATACTTATCAACCCCAACGCTGGATTATTGACCCCTGTCATCATAACTTAGATGCCCTGCATGGGAAAACCACGCATCTGCGGATTTCTATCGAAGCAATCGGGCAATGGATAACAACAAATAAGACACAAAATCAGACTGTAGGCGCTGGTTTTACAGATAACGTTGTTGACAAAACCGATAACAGAACCACACCCACCCCGATAGAGGAACAGGGGAGAACTGTATCACCACAAAACCCACATTACCTCAAAACCTGGTGTAATGCAGAAACGCAAGTAAGAGCAGCCGTTGACCAAACCATGGCAGAAATGCCGCAATTATTTGAAGGAAAAGCCGCCTGGTTACTCTCTCAATCTTTGCCCAAAGGGACACCTTTATTTATTGCCAATAGTATGCCCGTGCGGGATATCGAATTCTTTTGGTCGCCAGGGAATACAGAAATTCAGCCCTGGTTTAATCGCGGTGCGAATGGCATTGATGGCACCTTATCTACAGCATTAGGGATTGCTCACCGGAATCAGAGTGCCGTAATGCTAACGGGAGACTTAGCCTTATTACATGATACTAATGGTTTTTTATTCAACAATAAATTTGCTGGTCATCTCACCATCATCGTAATCAACAATAACGGCGGTGGTATTTTTGAAATGTTACCCATTTCCGACTTTGAGCCACCCTTTGAAGAATTCTTTGCCACACCCCAACATATAGACTTTGCCCAATTATGTTCAACATACAGGGTAGAACATCAACGCATTCAATCGTGGCAACAATTACAGCAATTACTGAATCCATTACCCAATCAAGGAATTCGGCTATTAGAAATACCCACAAATCGCAAAACAGACGCAACGTGGCGACAAACCCATCTAGGTGAGTTCGTAGTAAAGGAACCTTAGCCTTTCCAAGTTTGCCGTAAGAACATTAACCTTTGATGTTGGGTTTCCTGGGAACATCCCAACCTACAACCATTCCTCTTAAATCTGTTAGACTCAGACTTATATCTTATATTTTAAACGTTTAGTAACCCCCCGTCACCCGCCAAGAACTCAAGTTCTTGGCTTATAGCTTAAGTCCACTGAAGTGGACTAAAACTCGTGTTTAGTCGTCTTTAGACGACTTAAGCTTTTAGCCAGGGATTTGAATCCCTGGCGGGTCGTTGCGACAGGTGTTAACATTTTTATTCACTAAGCATTGAGTCCTTGTTCAAAAGCGTCAATCGCTTCAATTTGGTCGGAAATAAAAACACACTGTTCGAGCAAAGCTACATCTAATCCTAGCAATACTTCGCTAGTTGTAATTAATCGTTTCTTTTCACAACCATTTTAGTCGGTTTAGAGTTGAGTGTGATCGCACCATAGCAAACAGGGATTGAGTGCAGTTGATGAGTCACGCGATCGCAGAATTTGGACAAAGCTTATAAACAGACTGACGCCGCTACCTGTCCCTAATGTGAAGTAGAAACCGTTGATCCCTGCTGGAACGAATATCGCTATATATACGGCTTCCCCCACTCGGCTACTGATTATATAGCGCTACGCGCTAGGCAATGGGCAATAGGCAACACCTCGGACTTCAGGGTCAAAGCGATTTAAATTTTTCTTCGCCCAGAGGAGGTTTACCTGATTGTCGAAATTGCTGATACTACAATCAATCGAGATTTAGGGACTAAAGCCAATCTCTATGCAGCCGCAGGTATTGTT
>JGI12140J13697_1001742_pt1 | contig 14444 bp, 9 predicted proteins | sample ElkSlonscriptome_5_FD_13697 | JGI IMG/M metagenome (IMG submission 13697) | reverse complement strand
GGGTTTAGGAACTAAATTAGATATTTACCGATAACTGAACAACAAAACCCGCCCTCCCCACCGATAACTGAACAACAAAACCCGCCCTCCCCACCGATAACTGAACAACAAAACCCGCCCTCTCCACCGATAACTGAACAACAAAGATTGCAATGCTTGTGTCCCTCAAGGTTTGCAAGCACTAATGTTTAGAAAAAAAACGCTATAATAGGTAATCTATGTCTTCAAACTTGTGAGGATAGAAGTATGTATAAAATCCTAATAGTTTCTGCCCTAACTTTGATAACATTTGCCGGGAATGCCGTCAATGGCATAGCCCAGACATCCCCGCGATCGCCTGCATCATCTCCAGAAATAGATCCCGGATATTACATTGACCTGAATCGAGCGAAAAATCTAGCCCGACAAGCGGCTGAACGGATTAATGGTGGATTGAGGCAATATCGGGCTGAAGCGGCGATGCATGGTCCGGTACAAGATGCACCTTATACAGAGAACGACGATAATACCATAACATTTACCTTTAAAGGACGCCCTCCCGGTGCGAATGTGTTCACGGTAGAAACCAGCGTCACTGTAAATCAAACCAATGGCAGGGTAACGGTTAACTATAATAGACCGATTAGCAATTAATTGAATCCTTTGCTAAAAACGTCCATGGCTGAACCATGAACCATGAACGATTAACGATGAACCCTGACGACGATGAAATTTAGTGAACTGGTAGAAAAACTTCATATAGACACCGATCGCACGAGTCTATTAGCTAATCCAGAGTGTGATCCAGAGGTTCAGGGGATCGCCCCCATTGACCAAGCCACCCGCAGTACGATCAGCTATATTGAGGGGGCGAAGTTTGCCGCTAGGGTGAAAACCACTGAGGCGAGGGCGTTAATTTTACCCCTGGATGACGGGTTACAACGACAAGCCACAGAACGCGGTATTGCTTGGATTGGTGCATCGGAACCCCGACTATTATTTGCCCGTGCGATCGCGCTTTTCTATCAACCCTGGAAACCTGCACCGTCCATTCATTCTAGCGCTGTGATTCACCCAGAGGCGCAGGTAGGGGAGGGGGTTTATATTGGGGCGCATGTAGTAATTCAGGCGAGGGTGAGGATTGGTAATGGGGTTTGTATTCATCCGAATGTGGTGATTTATCCCGATGTGCAAATTGGCGATCGCACCATTTTACACGCTAACTGTACCATTCATGAACGTAGCCAAATTGGGGCAGATTGTGTGATTCATAGCGGTGCGGTAATTGGGGCGGAAGGGTTTGGTTTTGTCGCCACTAAAGAGGGGTGGTTCAAGATGGAACAATCAGGATATACGGTTTTAGAAAATGGGGTGGAAGTGGGATGTAATACGGCAATTGACCGTCCCGCCGTTGGAGAAACTCGGATTGGTGGTCATACTAAAATCGATAACTTAGTCCAAATTGGTCATGGGTGTCAAGTGGGAGGTGCTTGTGCGATCGCGGCGCAAGTTGGCTTGGCTGGGGGTGTGAACGTCGGGAATCGGGTAATTCTCGCCGGACAAGTCGGGATTGCTAATCAAGCTAAGATTGGAGACGGCGCGATCGTCTCGGCAAAATCGGGGATTCATAATAATGTCGAAGCTGGGGCGATTGTCTCGGGTATTCCCGCTGTTCCCCATAAATTATTTTTGAAAGTATCCGCGATTTATAATCGGTTACCGGAAATGTATCAGACGTTAAAGGAATTAAAGAAAAACCAAGCGTGATAAGTAGTCATATCATGTCCTAACGATTGCCCATAATTGCAATGCCGTAATAATAAGGGTTTCAGGCGTTTTTATTCGGGGTGTTTGACTGGACATGATATCAGACAAAAGAAAACGGCAGTGTATTAAGTTTTGCCAATCGCCCTCAAACCCTTACTGTTCCCTGTTCCCTTATTACCAAGGATTACCAATTAGGGTAAAGGAACTCCAAAAATAAGGATGGCTGTAGTTTTGGTTAATCGACGCCGGAAAATCAGGGGGTAGAGGAATACTACTCTTAGTCGTGATTAAGCGATCGCCTTCTCGTTGCACTTCACCTCTAAGCATTGCCAGTTGTGCCTTTCGCAAGGCTTCAGCTTTAGTGGAACTTTGCTGAAGGTTTTCATAAAATGTGGTCATTAGTCCTAGTGTCCCCTCATCGCTAACATACCAGAGACTACCCAACGCTGACTTGACGCCAGATTGTACTGCCAACCCCGTAAATCCTAATTCCGCTTCCTCATCCCCTAACGCTGTGCGACAGGCACTTAAAACCAACAGTTCCACCGTCGGTTTATGCCAATCTAACTGCCACATCTGATCCAGTTTGAGTTTATTATTGTCCCACAACTGAATGTAAGAGTTGGCAGGTTTCCCCGGTTGAAATTCGGCATGGGTGGCTAAATGCACAATACCATACGCCACTTTTCGGCGTGCTTGCTTGAGATTATTTAAGGTAAACTCTTCATTCAGAAAGGATTCACCTTGCCACACTTGATCAGCAATCACCTGTAACTCAATGGGAACACCAGGTAAAGATGCCTTATCCCGAAACTTTGAAGCCCCCATTGCCAACACCGAATCATCTCTGACATCTTGATAACGAGTATCGGTGAGACTGAGGCTAGGCATTAAGCCAACACTATAGTTTTCAATGATAAACTGCTCACCATCATACAAGGCGGCAATGGGTATGGAACGCAACCCTGTATCCATAACGAATGCCAAATGCTTGATGTCTTGCGCGGCTAAATCGGCAGCGATGGGTTTAATCAACCATTGATACATTTGGTAAGCCGGTGGCAGATAGTTCTGGTCATCGATTACATTGGTTACCGTGCGACGAAATTGATCTGCCATTTCCAGAACTTCCGCTCTGGTTACATTAACCGATCGCCGAATCGGTTGTCCATCAGCAGAAATGAGAATTAACTCCAAGCGATCGCTCGGTTGCGGGGTTAGCGATCGTAATAAACTGGTATTATTGGGCGCAACATCTGCACCTTCAGGCACAGAAGTAATCGTTTGCGGGGCAAATACCACATAAATCACCGCCGACTTTACCCCTGTCGCTGCTTCATTATCGCGTAAGATTTCTTGGGTTTGTTCTAAAGTAATCCCCGCCCGTTTCGCCCTGCCAAAATATTCCTCATAATCGCGACTGAATAAGTTATCAATCTCCATCACCCCAGATTCGTCCTTTTCAATCGGGGATTGACTTTGATTTGAATCGGCGGTGGTTAAATCAACCGGGTTAACTGGGATATCACGGGTATCATCAACGCTAATAATCTGAATATTACCTTCAGTGTGGGTAAAGGGAAAGGATTGGAAAGGGGCGATGGTAAACTCACCACTGGTAATGGCAGCAGCTGTGCCGTTAGTTGTGGCATCCCCCACATCAAAGGGGATAATTCCGCCTCCCCCATGACGAATCGTGATATCGCCGCCACCATTTCCACCTGCTGTAGAAATGCTGGTTTCCCCACCATTGTCAGGAAAAACTACCCGTTGCCCGAAAGACGCGATCGCTCTCTATCTCAACATTACCCCCTCTACCATTACTCCCCCCCTGGGCGTTAATCGAACTCACCTGGATATAGTCTTGGGGATCAAGCGTCACGTCACCGCCATCACCGATATTGCCACTGGAATTGATTTCTCCTGCATCAATACTCACCTCAGCATTAACTACAATATTACCGCCAGTCGTTGCCGAGGAATTTAGATTACCGCTATTCACCCGATCCTGATTACTGGTGAGATGAATATTACCGCCAACCGTCGTAATATTACCCGTGGTTAGGGTATGGTTTGTTGCCAGTTCAACCGCACCTCCAGACGTTTGCACATCTTGCAGATTAATTGTGTCAATTCCTGTCGTATGCTTTAGACTAGCTGCCCTAATCGAATCATTCGCCGTGAAGTTATTGGCATTAAAAATAGTCAGATTCCCCAGTGGGTTACTTTCACCAACACCATCGGCAAACGCGATATTTCCCATTCCCGCCGCCGCTAGGTTTAGATTAGCCAAACTACCGTTACCGTTGAGCCTATTATTAAACCGGATATCACCGCCATTTGTTCTCAGGAATGTATCGCCAGTTAGGATAGTTGGAGTATTAAATTCAATCGTACCATTCGCTGTTGTCACCTCACCCGCGAAATTCAGCGGATTAGCACCATTGAGTTGAAAATTGTCCGTGAGATTAATCCGGGCTGTTGTCGGGATATCCAGACTATTACCGAGAATAGTTAGATTACCGATTCGGGTATTGCTTCCTACAGTTTCTGGCAATTGAACTTTACCTGTTTCTGTGATTAGAGTCAGGTTTTCCATTCCACGACTACCATCAATGCGATTAGGTAAAAGGATATTGCCTGAATTCGTACTTAGAAGACTATCACCCGTCAGCGTAACTGCACCATTCAAGTCAATCGTGCCAGTTGTTGTAGTAATACTCCCCGCCAAATTCACTGGAGTTGTGCCATTTTGCTCAAATCCTCCCGTCAAGTTAATGGTAGTAGCGAGATTTAAACCCCCATTAATCGTCAGGTTATCCAGTGGGCTAATAGAGCCAATGCGATGATCAAAGGTAATACTATTCGTACCAGCAGACAGTTCGAGGTTATGATTTCCGTTAAGCGTGTTATTAAATAGAATAGTACCCGCACCACCTGTATTAAAGACAGTATCGCCAGTTAGGGTAATCGGTGCATTTAATTCTAGATTGCCATTCGTCGTAATTTGACCCGCTAACTCCACCGCTTCGGTGATATTTAATTCTAATCCGCCCTCCAGGTTAAGTTCAATAGTGTCCGGGAGAGTCAAGGTACGACTAGAGATCGTGAGATTACCCATCACGTCAAAATTAGCAGTTTCCTCGATAATTACCTCGCCACTTAAGCCCTTATGTTCAATCGTCAGGTGATTTGTATTGATATTACCGTCTAGAGTAATATTACCGCTTTGATTATGGGTTAAACCATCACCTGTATCCAGAGTAATATTAATATCTCCCGAACCTGTATCCAGTTCTATTCCATTTGCCAATACGATGTCAGCCTTACCGCTATCTCGCTGGGCATCAACCACTCCATTTGCCAGAGTTTCGTTAGCAATTAGATTTAAATCACCATTATCTGTAAAAATATCAGCATTAATCATAATGCTGCGTCCGGCTTGAAACGTGAGATTGCCCCCATTGCCGCTAGGATTATTGATAATCAGGGGATTATCGGGAGTAATAGTAATAGTAATATCATTATTGGCTTGCAGCACAACGGCTGTACCCGTATTTAGAGTACGTTGTAAAAAATAGGGAGAGAACGTTACCGAAGCACCGGCGACATTAGCAAATGTTAGATCTGTGGGAACGCCGACGGTTACTCTACCATTACCTTCGTTAGCAAATTGTACCCAAAACGTCTGATTAACTGGGTCATTAACAACTGTACCCAAACCAGCATTCAACTGACGACCAATAATACTATTTTTATCGCTGATACTATTCGTTCCATCCCAAGTTTGTCCAGTAATTCCATCTACCCAAGTCGCTGCCCCAATATCTGTTCCTTGATTATCCCAGTTGGGGCTACTGACCAAATAATGAAGAATGTTTAATTCAATAACGCCACCACTACCCACTTGGTCATTCGCCAAGTTTCCCACTAAACTGTTGAGTTCGCTTACCTGACCAATAATGTCGGTTGTGCCATCGCCCCAAGTAACAGCGCCCCGGTTATTGTTCCACTCTGGGCTACTAATCACATAATTCCCATTACTCAGGGCTGTAACACCGCCACTACCTATCCGATCAAAGGAGGCTGGAGTCCCAACCAAACTGTTAGTCTCACTCACCACACCAATAATCTCGGTTGTGCCATCGCCCCAAGTGACAGCTCCCTGATTATTGTTCCAGTCGGGGCTGCTGACGACATAATTGCCATTGGCAAGGGCAATAACACCTTCAATCCTCGGAGAAGGAACAATGCCCATCGGGGGGACACCATTACCAACTTGATCACCTACTATACTCCCGACTAAGCTATTAGTCGCACGAACCTGCTCATTGCCCGTTTGCAGAGTACCATCTCGCCAAGTCACCGCTCCTCTGTTATCGTTCCAGTTTGGACTGCTAATTACATAATTCCCGTTAGTCAGGGCGGTAACACCACCACTACCGATGCGATCTTGGGCAAGGCTACCGACTATACTGTTATCTAGTCTTACTGAACCCGTGGTCAAACCGTTAATAGCATCAACCCAGGTAACGGCTCCCACATCTTGAACTGTCCCATTGTCCCACAGGGGGCTACTGACCACATAATTACCATTGGTAAGCGCAGTCACACCAGCACCACCAACCTGATCATCAGTCTGAGTGCCAATCAAACTGTTATTCGCACTTATAACTCCTGTCGTCCCCGTCACACCATCACCCCAGGTGATGGCTCCTTCATTTGTATTTGGACTTGTTGGATCATCAGATCTAGTTGTATTGGGATCATCCCAAAAGGGACTGTTGACGACATAATTTCCGTTTTCCAGGGCAGTTACACCGTCAAAACCATTTTCGACCAATCCGACAAGATTATCTTCGCTACCAATTAAGCTGTTGCTCCCATCCACTTCTCCTTTTGTCGTCCCAGTCGTGCCATCACCCCAAGTTATGGCACCCTGACTGTCGCCCCAAAACGGGGAGTTGACTACATAATTGCCATTATTTTTGAGAGCCGTAACACCACGACTACCAACTCTGTCTCGAAGCTGAGTGCCAACTAAACTGTTAGTCCCATTCACCTCTACAATAGTTGGAATTGTGCCATCACCCCACGTCACCGCCCCTACATCTATAACCCCTGTAACGTCATTGTCCCACCTTGGACTAACGACCACGAAATTTCCATTACTTAAGGCTGTAACACCACCACTCCCCACTTGGTCATCCGTCTGAGTGCCAACTAAACTGTTAGTGGCGTTAACCTCTCCGGTAATCCCGATTGTGCCATTACCCCACGTCACCGCCCCAGCATTTGTCGCCCCTGTCACCCGATTATCCCACTGCGGACTCGCGACTACGAAATTCCCATTATTTAAGGCTGTAACACCACCACTCCCTACCTGGTCATTTTCCTGACCCATCAGCATGCGAAGTAATGCGCCAGTTGAACCATCGAAGAGGTAAACCGCACCCGCATTATCCCCACCAAAGTTATCTTCGGGCTTGGTAACGACTACATTCCCCGTACTCAATGGCGCGATCGCATCACCAAACCCCGAACCATTGCCCCGATTGGGATCAACGAGGTCAAACTGAGGAATGGCTCCTACACTATCGTCAATTATGATATTTTTCGGATCGAGTAACAGCGTCCCAGCTAATCCGTTAACAGCCCCCACATCGACAGTACCCGTCATCGAGAGCGTATTTTTACCGGATACTTCCACAAAACCGCCGTCACCGCTAATGACACCACCTTGCGCCTGAATCGTACCGGAAAATTGAGTGTGTTGGTCAGACCAAACAATCGCCTGTCCTCCGTTACCAGTGGTCAGGGCGTTGGCGTTTAAACGACTGCTATGATTGACGATTGTATTTTGGGCATTAATGGCATTTGACGTTTGTCCCTGAAAATCACCACCGACTAAAATCTTTCCACCGCCACTGTTACCACTAACATCAATATCAGTCGCCAATAACTGAACCGTCTCAGCAAATAAATGGACTGTACCGCCCACCTCTCCTGTCGCCTCAATGTCACCTGAAGTGGTTAAGACTGTATTAGCATTACCCTTAAATTCAATGACCCCTCCCTGTTGAGAACCATTTGCCCGGGTTGTTGCGCTAGCGGTTTGAATGACTGTGCCTGTAGAATTAACCTGAATTTCCCCACCATTTCCCTGGTTCCCGGTTGCACTCAGTTGTCCCGTGTCCAGGAAATGATCAGTTTGAACCTGAATATTACCCCCATTCGCCCCATCAGCCGTAATCTGACCCAGATTATCCACCCTAGAACCAACAACATGAATTGCGCCCCCCTGACTCGTATCGGTGGTTGATACTTGCCCAACGTTAACAACTTGACCGCTATTCCCCGTCAGTAAAACAGGTAAATCGAGGGGATTAATTGGCAATTGCTCCCCAGTGGCGGAGCGAGGCGGTGTAATCTCTAACGAGAGGGGGCTTCCCGGTTGACTAATTCTGAGCAAATTCTCACCGGGTACAGCCGCGATCGCAACTTGTCCTCCTGGTGCTGTCAGTTGCCCTGTGTTGGTAATACTACCACCCGCTAAGGTTAAGTTCTGACCTTCTCCCACCTCTAGATTGGCATGATTAATAATTGCTGCTGATTCAGCCAAGTCAAACGCTAAGCTTGTGGGACTCCCGATTAAATTTTCATAACTATTCTCACCAAACGCATTAAACCAACTCTCAGCACCAAAACCAATCCCCGTTGCTGTGGTTGCAGTAAAAGCAGCCGGGACATTAAGTTGGGCATCAGCGCCGAAAATGATCCCCGCCGGATTCATTAAGAATAGATTAGAATTTCCCCCAGTGATCTGAATTAGACCATTAATCACAGAGGTATCTCCGCCAACTACTCGTCCCAGAATGTTGCGAATTTGGGGATCGGAGATAAAGTTGGCACTTTGCTCTGGAGAAAGTCCAAATTGATCAAAGCTATGGAAGAGATTTGCGCCATCTCCCGAAAGCGTTCCACCGTGGATATCCAAGCGGTTTCCCTCTGGGGTAACTCTGGTGTCAGTACCATCGGCTGATGGGGTAATGGGTTGAGCCTGGGCTGGGGGAACCAAGTCCAGCCAAGCGATCGCTGATTGTAAGGTGCGATCGCGCTTAGGAAACCGTCCTGTTTGGGGAAAATTTAGGTAGGGAATTACGCCGGTGAGGACAACACCGACAAATAAGCAGCGAATGCACAATGGGATAGGTTTCATCGCTGGTTCCCCAATTCGGTAGAACTTGCCAAATCCAGCATACTTTATATTCTCGTCTCAAAAATAATGGCTCAGGATTTTCCCTTCGCTGTTTTCCCCTAGTCTACAGAGATAGGGTATAACGAAACTCAGTTATCTTCAGGAGTTTTACTCGCTAACTCTAGTTTGACGAATTTTCTTTAAAAGAATAAAAATATCGACGCCACGTTGATCGGGTTAAACCTTAAACTTTGTAACAAAAATTTATTGACGGTTTGGTCAAGTTTGGCTACATTACTATGTCATTAAGCTCTAAAGAAAATTAATGGAGTCCTGAACCCCAAGCATGATTACATCATTTCCCGCCTTCTTGTTAGGGCTACAGGAAGCAGAGGGAACTTTTAGCACAACGTTACCTTATGGAAAACTTGAGGAATTTATTATGACAACACCCTTGATTGGTCAAATTGCCATGGTTGCTTTTGATTTTGCCCCCGATGGTTGGTATCTTTGCGATGGTACACTATATGACATAATAAGTGACGAAAACGACATTCTGGCTTCAATCTTGGCAGGAAAGTACAATCAGCCTGGTGATCCAACACAAGGTACTTTTCGTGTTCCTGATTTGAGAGGTCGCGTTCCTCTGGGGATAAACCCGATGGGAGGAAATAGTGATAATGATCGCAACTCCTATGGCTTGGGTGATAAAAGTGGATCAGAGCAGGTTGAATTAACTCAAGCGAACTTACCAGAAATTCAACTGAAATTAAAAGCGACGAATGCTGACTCCAACGAAACTCGTCCGAGTGGTGCTATTTTGTCGAAACCGAGAAGTAGCATCTATGCTACTGGAGCGACTAATTTCGTGGAAATGGACTGTATTTCTAGTATCGGTAGTAACGAGAACAACGCCCACAATAACCTGCAACCCTACTTAGCGATTAACTTTATCATCGCTTACCAAGGAATCGATCCACGCCCCTAGTCGTATGACTCAGCTAAAATAGGGCTTTGTTTGTAGTGAGTACTTTAGTACTCTAATACCTAGCGGAAGAGGGCTAAAGTTCCCTCACTACGAAGCCAATCTATATCAGTATTTCAGATGAGTTAACGCTGAGTTATTTTTTTCGTCAATCTCGAACCAAACCCCACTGCTCCCAGTGCAAAGATACCTAGAATCGAAGCAGGTTCGGAAACTTCTGTATGGGGTTCTTCAAACGCTTCTTCTACTTCAATGTTGTCAATAGCAAAGCTATTAACCTGAAAGCCAGGTTCTTCGCTGGGATCATCAGAAACAGGTGCATCTATTCCTTTAAACTCAACACTACTCAAGTTACTCCACTGCTGGTTAAAGGTTACGGTTTGAAAATCCTCTAGAGGTCCACTCCCATCAGTCACACCATCAAAGGAAATCATTGTTGTAATTGAACCGCCTCCGGCTAAAAAGCCAGTTAATTCAACCATTTTGGCTTGATCCTGGGGTACTCCCCATTCGGCTAAGTCCAAGCTGAGTAACGAAAATGGAGTTCCGTTTACTTGAGACATGGTGACAGGATTTATAAACGGCTCATCTGTGTCGTTGTCTACTAAATTCCGAATTACAAAATAGGTGCTGTCATTGTGTGCCTCAAATACATTATTCGCTAATGCATACTGCGTTTGTTGAGGAGAGAGAGTCGGCTCGAACAAGAAATCCTGCGACGTTATCGAGGAGAAAACATCTTCATTATCATTAGGTTCAATCGAATTATCTTCAAAATCAATAACCAGTGCTTGGGCGGCTGGACTGCTTAATACGGCAATTAACGTAGCCAGAGCTGTCGTTAGTGATAATTTGCCAATGACCTTTGAATGAGCCATGATAAAATGTATATCCCAAAAAAATCAAACTAAGTTGTGGAGATGCCTAGCCCTGATAGAAATCAAGAAATATTGAATGTGTGGCAAGTCAATAGTTAAGCTGTTTTATTGTCTGAGAGATTATCCAGCTTTAATCTCGAAGTTTCCTTATTGTTTATCATTGCATCTTGCCAAGTAAAACTACAAGCGTTATAGCCATGATTTATGGAAAAAACATAGTCAAGATGACTTAAATAAAGTTGTGATAAACTTTGCTGCACGTTTAAAACTGGATTAGGAGTTAGATCGGACATTGTGCCGCAGCCGTTAATCGTCTGCTGGTCGCATCCATTTTTATTTTTCCAAAAACTATGTTTAACTAAGACTTCTTGGACTTTAGCTCTTAGCTAGATTCTGAAGCCTTGCCACCAACTGTTGTCAGAAAAGCTATCAACATTACGGTCGGCTTTTCTTTTCTTGAAAGAGTATTTATATCATCATGGAATGTAAAGAGGTATAAACGTTGCTCAACAGAGACGAACTAGCAGCACCTTGGATAAGGGTGTAATTTTACCTTCATCCTTTCATCCCCTCATTCCGGAATTCTGGGATTTATGGAATGTAAAGAGGTATAAACGTTGCTCAACAGAGACGAACTAGCAGCACCTTGGATAAGGGTGTAATTTTACCTTCATCCTTTCATCCCCTCATTCCGGAATTCTGGAACTTAATTTTCGTTTTCAGGATAATTACAGCAGATTCCAGGTTGATGAGGTACTGTCTCTAAGCAAGATCCCCGACTTCTTGGAGAAGTCGGGGATCTGTCTGTGTACCGCTTTTCACTATCAAACCTTGGTAACCGTTTCCGCCTCTACATCTTGCAACTGATCCAAAGACTGCCAAACGGTTTGCAACAGCGATTCTAACCCTTTTTGAGTCACGGCTGAAATTTGGAACACGGGTACATGGGTTAAGTGATTCAGTTCAGTCGCCAGCAGCTCTACCGTCTCTGAATCAACAGCATCTATCTTATTCAATGCCAGAATTTGAGGACGTTCTGACAACCCCCGTCCATAAGCCTGTAACTCGGCTTGAATGGTTTGATAATCGCCAATCGGATCATCAGCCGTAGCGTCAATCAGGTGCAGTAATAAGCGCGTGCGTTCGATATGGCGAAGAAAGTCATACCCTAACCCGGTTCCCAGATGCGCCCCTTCAATTAATCCAGGAATATCAGCAAACACTGTACCATCACCTGTAGGTTTGCGAACCACACCTAAATTTGGGACTAACGTCGTAAATGGATAATTGGCAATCTTGGGGCGTGCCGCAGAAAGGGCGGCAATTAGCGTGGACTTACCCGCATTGGGTAAACCAATAATTCCCACTTCTGCCAGTAATTTCAACTCCAAACGCAAGCGGCGATACTCTCCAGGGAGTCCGGGTAAGGCATAATCAGGAGCGCGATTGCGATTACTCAAAAAATGCTTGTTCCCTAATCCTCCCTTACCTCCCTTAGCCGCGCAAAAGGTTTGTCCCGGTTGGACTAAATCCCCGATAATTTCCTGGGTATCTGCATCATAGATAACTGTACCGCAGGGAACTTGAATCGTGCGATCGCGCCCATTAGCACCCGTTCGATTATTCGGTCCCCCGCGTCCCCCATTGTCGGCTTGGAAGCGATGGGCATATTTGAAATCCAGCAAGGTTTGCAGGTGTTCAGCCGCCACCAAAATCACATCTCCCCCGCGTCCCCCATTCCCACCCGCAGGTCCTCCCGCAGGCACATATTTCTCCCGTCGGAAGGCGACAATCCCATCGCCACCCTTCCCAGCTTCGACTTCAATTTCCGCTTGATCAATAAATTGCATTCTTGGTGATTGGTGATTGGTGATTGGGGATTAAGGATTGGGAATATTCTCCCCCTGTTCCCTGTTCCCTGTTCCCTGTTCCCTGTTCCCTGAGGAACTAAAAATATTTCGAGACATCTTCGCCCCGTTTATCTGCCAGATAGGATAATGCCCGGAAGCGCAAGCCGACTAACTGATCATAGAGGGGATTGATCTTACACATTGCCGGAATGTGGGCGACTTTGCGACCGAATAGGTTAACATCTCGTTCAAACGGACATTGAGAGGGGATAATATTACAAACAAATCGGGCAACTCGTGGGTCATGAACTTCCATCCCGTCCAGCCATTTACGTACAGGATGCAGAATATCCGAATGGGGATGGGGAGAGGTTCCTGGTTGCTGGGCGTCGTGGTGGACAACATCTGAGATATCCGTTCCTTCACCATCGTAAAGGGTATGCCGCAGGGAATTCAATGCCTCGATTTTCAGTCCTAGCGCTTCGCAGAACTCTTGCAGAACATTGTCTTCCTTAGCCGAGTAGATACCATCTGCCATCGCCACCATGACAGCCGTTCTGATAAAATTCTCGGCGGTATGGTCGTCGTGACCTAACGCCGCAGCCAGTTCTTCGGCAGAAATCGTTTGTTCAACCGACTGGGGATCTTTATCCACCTCCAGAAGTTCATGAGTTAGTTGAGAAACAATCTCTTTTTCTTCGGGATCAAAGTGACCATCAGCCCAAGCCACGGTACATAAGCCACGCAGCCAAGCGGAAATTTGGTCTTCGGTGTAGGGAGATTGAGTGACAGTCGTCATAATTATCTAGCAGGAACTCGACGAACATGATTGGAAGAGCGAACCTTGGCAGAGTCCTAACAGGCTGTAAACTAGGAGACTAAACGACTGGGGTTTAGTGACAACGGCATTACCCTACCAGGGTTGTAACTGGTTCCACTCTTAATCTTAACTACTACGGAAGATAAGTTCTGGTTACTATCGGCACAATCCGGCTGAAACGATTGGTAATTATTGAGTTCAAGGGTTTCAAAGGTCGTGGGGCGCACTCATCAAGCAGGATTCGCATAAGCTATCAGCGTTTCCTTTGCCAATTCAAGAGCTGCGATCGCTTGCTCACGCCGAACACTGGGAAAATGATCTAAGAATTCATCGAGTGGATCGCCAGCTTCGAGATAATCGAGCAACGTTTCAAAAGGTACACGAGTTCCAACAAAAACAGGGGTTCCTCCCAGGATGTCAGGGTCGCTATGAATAACACGCGCTGCGGTTTTCATGTCAGTCATTCCGTCATGTCAGTCATTCCGTATAGTAGGAGTTCCTCTGATCTTAGCCTACTGGCGTAACACAGCTAAAATTGGGGGATAGATTTTACGGTTAAATCGGCGGCATAAACCCATGACTTCTATCCAATTAAGTGGAATCTATATCTACCCGATTAAGTCAGCAGGTGGGATCGCACTCTCTACGGCTCAAGTAAGCGATCGCGGTTTACACTATGACCGACGCTGGATGCTAGTGGATGAAAAGGGTAAGTTTCTCACCCAGCGTCAGTTTCCCCGTATGGCGTTGATTCAAGTGCGGTTGGGGGAGAACGAGTTAGTCGTAGAAGCACCCAACCAGCCTAGCTTATCCATTCCCCTAGACTATGAAAGTGACCATCGCCTCCCGGTGCAAATCTGGAATGATATCTGCCAAGCTATGCCATTGGATAAAGAGTTCAGTCAGTGGTTTAGTGAATTTCTCGACATTCCCTGTCAGTTAGTCTATATGCCAGAGGACTCCATCC
>JGI12140J13697_1001050_pt1 | contig 14522 bp, 13 predicted proteins | sample ElkSlonscriptome_5_FD_13697 | JGI IMG/M metagenome (IMG submission 13697) | reverse complement strand
AAATTTTCATATTTAATCTGACAAATATGCCTCTGAAATCTTGAGTGATTCAGCGATTATAATATAGCTTGAAAGTTGTCATACAAACACTTGTCATACATTTAGGGGCAATGTATTACGAGAAATAGTATCAGGACGAATTGAAACCTAAGTGTGCAGTTGCGCTGTCTTCGCCATCAACCTTGCATTACTGACAACTGGCGTGGCATAGCTAAAATGGTGGAATAGATTTTACCATTGAATCGGGCGCACGCCATGCGCCCCTACGGTTTCGCGGCGTCAGATTAATTCCTTAAATAAGGTGTGCCACGCTACTACTGGCTTGACACAGCTAAAATGATGGATTAGATCTTACCATTGAATCGGGCGCACGCCATGCGCCCCTACGGTTTCGCGGCGTCAGATTAATTCCTTAAATAAGGTGTGCCACGCTACTACTGGCTTGACACAGCTAAAATGATGGATTAGATCTTACCATTAAATCGGGCGCACGCCATGCGCCCCTACGGTTTCCGGGCGTAATTCTAATTCATCAAATAAGGTGTGCCACGCTACTACCCTTGTGAGGGGATGGAGAGGGGCTGGAGGTGAGGGTTGTAGCTTAAGTTGAATGACCTTTGAAACGGCACACTCAGACTACTTGTTTGAGTTAGCCGCCGATGGGCTTTGGCGAAAACTGATAATTAACAAACAGATAATCCCTAGATTAATAAAAACATCAGCAAAATTAAACACCGGAAAAGGCGCGAGTTGAATATGACGAAAATCGACTAATATAGGAAACTTGACAATCGGGAATTCCAGGAAATCAACTACACAGGTTAACTCTTTTCCATTAACGATACAATCATTAAAAAAGCGGTCAATTCCATTCCCTAATGCACCGCCTAAAATAAAGCCGTAGCCTAATTGCTCAATCGGTTTCAGTCGGGAACCAAACCATGCCAACCCCATTAACCCCAGACTCACTGCCAGTGATAGCCAGCGCAGCCAAACTCCGCCCTGACTAAACAGACTAAATGCTGCCCCAGTATTGAGTACATAGGTTAAGTGAAAAATATCGGGAATCAGAGGCAAACTTTCGTATAAGGCAAAATTTTGTACCACTAAATATTTAGTCAGTTGATCCACAATTACACTAACAGCGGCAATTACCCAGAAGTAACGATTTTTTCTAAGAGGCATGGTTATGGTTAGGAATGGAAAAGTTCTAATCCTTGGCGACTCTCGATGAAACCCGGTTTGTCGGGGCGGGTTAGGGGCTATCGCGCCAGCTATTGATGATAATGTTTTTTCAAAACCCGCCTTGACTAAATTGTGAATGAGAAAATTATTTGACCAATGACCAATGACCAATGACCAATGACTAATAAAACAATAAATGCCGCAGAGTATACGCCACAACTGTAACGGCACAAACGATCGATAACTGTCCAGGTAACGGATAAATTGAGTATTTCAACATAGCATCCATCAGCGATAAACTATCCATACTTGTCAGGTCAAAAATAAGATGGAAAATCGTTAAATAGCCTATCCCGTAAATATGAATTGTGAATAAACCACATAAACAACTAAACCCTAGGGATTCTAATCGCAAAGGCAGACGAAACGCCAAAAAACCACAAACCCAGGCTCCCGCAATAAATCCTAATAAATACCCAAACATGGGTTTTATGACATAGCCTAAACCCCCGCCTTGGTCAAAGACCGGTAAAATTAAACCTAAAACCACATAAGCAATTTGAGACAGGACACCTGCATTTTTTCCACCTAAACACCCAACAAGTAGAACCGCCCCAATCTGACAGGTAACGCCTAAGGAAATGGGCTGAATTCCTTGGCTTGACCAATCCCAGGGCGGATTTGTCACGAAGGCTTCTAAAAAGGTGCCACCGATAGTCAGTAATAAGCCAATTAAAGCCCAAACGAGTTCATGGGGAGCAGACACTTTTACGCGAATCGTCCTTAACTCCCCCTCTATACTTGCTGGGATTGATGCTCTCCGGGAAGCGGTGCTTCGCCTCCGGTTAAGCCTAATGACTCTAACATGGCATGATCGTGTTCTGGCGGTTGTCCTAAAGTGGTTAGGTAATGACCAATTAACATAGCATTAATCCCGGCTTTCAATCCCAAGGCTTGGAGTTCGCCCATCACCGCTTCTCGTCCGCCAGCATAGCGAATGATTTGTTCGGGCAAAATCAGCCGGAAAATCGCGATCGCCTTTAGCGCTTCGTATGGATCAAGTTTTGTCTGTTCTCCCAAGGGCGTTCCTTGACGGGGATTCAGCAAGTTCAGGGGTACAGATTCCACCTCTAATTCCCGCAAGGCTAGGGCTAAATCGACCCGATCCTCCCAGGTTTCTCCCATCCCCAAAATGCCCCCGGTACAGGCTTGAATTCCGGCAGCTTTTAGGTGCTTAATCGTCTCGACGCGATCGCGCCAACGATGAGTGGTGACGATTTCTGGGAAAAAGTTCTCCGATGCCTCTAAGTTATGGTTATAGCGGGTGACTCCGGCTTCTTTAAGCGCCTGTGCCTGTTCGGGTGTCACTTCGCCTAAGGCGCAGCAGGGCTTAATCCCGGTTTCGCTAATAATCCGCTGGACGGTTTCCAGAATTTGCTCAAATTCAGTGGATTTAGGGGACTGATATTTGGGTCCACGCCCTTGACTTACCAGACAGAAACGCTTTGCCCCTGCTGCATCTGCTGCTTTGGCTTGTGCCAGTATTTCCTCTGGGGATTTGAGTCCGTATATGGGAGAATCTTTTCCGGGATGATGGGCAGACTGGGCGCAAAAGCCGCAGTTTTCTGAGCAGCTACCGGATTTAATGTTAACGATACTGCATAAATCCACGGTGTTACCACAGCAGGCTTGGCGCACTTGATCGGCGGCTTCACACAGGAGCATAATATTGTCCTGTCCCTCTAGGAGCGTCAGTTTCAGCGCTTCCTCTCGATTGATGCGATCGCCTGCTATAATTCGTTGGGCGAGAGCGTTGAGCCAGTCTCGCACTGCGGTTGGCACGGAGGCTGGGGGATTTGCCGCATCCGGATGGAGTGAATTGTTAGACTGTCGTAATGGCGTTTGAACCATCATAATTGCGGCAAGGGGGCGGACGTCTGTACCTGAACGGTCAGCGTCTGGGGAATTGCCGCCAACAAATAAATCAAGATGCATATTCATAGCCGTCAGCCTTGTGAATGGTTTTTAAATATTTCGGATGCACGTCGAAGCTTTTACCTCCTGTGGTTAACTTGAATCTCGGTCTGAATCGAATATGCTTATGCTGCAAATCGAACCTGACTAGCTCTTGAGAGATAGCGGTAATTGGGCAAAGTTTCCTGATTCGCCTCACCCAAGTTTCAATGTTGGCAATGCGACTTTCAAGAGATGGTGGCAACCATCCGTCTTTACGGGTTCTGTTTAAGAAACGAGGTTTGCGGTAACGGGTTTTACGATTACGTCTTCCTCTTCGCAATGAAGAGCGTGAATCAAGAGCGTCTTTAATTTGCTGCCCTCGGTGAGAGATTTCCAAGGCGTTTGTAACTCGCCCTGTCTCCTCTTGGACAACCGAAATTCCAGTAGTCTTGCTACCCGGGTCGATTTTGATTCTATGAAAATGAGTAACTGAATCTTCAATAACTCTATCCTGTAAAACAATAGTGAATGGATAGCGTTTAAATACTTTAGCCCTTCCTTTGTTCAGTAGTTCTCTTGCCCTGGCAGGGTGGCAGGGGTCAAGAGGTTTCAATTTTTTATCTAGTACGAAAACTCGCATTACTTTGAGACTCTCATGACTGGTAAAGTTTGCCTCGACGAGGTTAAGACTCGGTACTTTCTGAGTAACACTGGCTTTTCCGAATGACCTGTTTAATTACCCAGTTGTAGAGCTTGGAACTGGCACGCATCCCAAGGTACGAACTTTAACTCTTAGTCTTAACGGCTGCTCGGTTCGGCTCCGCTCACGCCCGCGAAGTCGAGGTGAGCCGTCTGGTCAACAGACTTTATTCAAGTCCACACCATACCCGATCAGGGTTGGTGTGCGGTAGTTGACGCTTAGACCCTCGCTTTGCACTTCGACGGTTTGGTTGTAATGTCACAACCGATAGAACCGCGACTTAACACTATACCGTATATCCGACATTCTGTCTTATACCAAGTTAGGGAACGGGGAACACCTCGACCCTTCGACAGGCTCAGGACATCGCTTCGCTCGGTGTGTCATGAGGAATCAAATTAATAACCGGGGTTTGGAAACCAAACCCCTACGGAAATTCAAATGAAACTTGTTAACCTTCTCTTTACGAATGAGGAGTATCCTGCAAGAGACTTCCCATAGTGTAACTGTCTTTGAGGCTTAGTCAAATGGTGTTCCGTCTCGCTTTCATCAATCCAGCTCGTGTAGTGCGCTCCGTTTCCGTGCTAGCTCTAGCCATTAGCCTAGTGGCGTGTGGAGGGCAGCAAGAGGCTGACACAGGTGGAGAAACCGATCAAACTGACATGGGTGGGGGTGATGACAAACTCGCCCTCGCTGAATCTGTAGCGCTAACAGGTGCTGGTGCATCGTTCCCCGCCCCGATCTATCAGCGTTGGTTCCAAGAACTCAACAGTCAATATCCCAAACTGCAGGTTAACTATCAATCCGTCGGCAGTGGTGCTGGTGTGGAACAGTTTACTCAAGGTACGGTAGACTTCGGCGCTAGTGATGTGGCAATGAAGGACGAAGAAATCGCGGAAGTCGATAGAGGCGTTCTGATGCTGCCGATGACAGCGGGTAGTATTGTACTGGCATACAACCTAGAAGGCGTAGAAGAACTGAACCTGCCACGGGATGTGTATGTGGATATTCTTCTGGATAATATTACCAACTGGAATGACCCAGCAATTGCGGCGGCAAACGAAGGTGTAGAGTTGCCCGATCAGTCGATTACCGTGATTCACCGTTCTGATGGCAGTGGTACCACAGGCGTCTTTACCAAACACCTGAGTGCAATTAGTCCGGAGTGGGAAGAGCAAGTTGGTGAAGGCAAAACCGTCGAGTGGCCCACCGGGATTGGCGCAAAGGGAAATGAAGGGGTTACGGCTCAGATTCAACAAACCGATGGTGCGATCGGTTATGTTGAATACGGCTACGCCAAGAATAATGACCTTAACTTTGCTGCTTTAGAGAACCAATCGGGTAATTTTGTCACGCCCAGTGATGAATCGGCGTCTAAAACCTTAGAAGCAGTTACATTACCGGAAAATCTGCGGGCATTTATTGCTGATCCTGAAGGCGAGGAATCCTATCCCATTGTTACTTATACTTGGCTTTTGGCTTACCAAGAGTATGATGATCCGGAGACGGCGAAATCCTTAGAAGCAACCATTGAGTATATGTTGACGGAAGGTCAAGAAATTGCGCCAGATTTAGGCTATGTGAAACTGCCGCCCAATGTCAGGGAAAAAGTGGCAGAGGCAGCTGATGTGATTAGCGACGAGTATGACATTGAGGTGAGTGAATAGCCTTACACAAACGGATAGAGATAAGAAAGTTGGGAGTGAAAATTCTTCCACTCAGTCGGGGCGGGTTTAAAAGAAGCAACGATAACCGTGAAACCCGTCCCGCCACACAACCCGTTTTCTGGGAAGATCACCAAGCGTCTTTCCCATCTGCTTCAGTGCTTCAGATCCTAGGTTTGATCGGTTCACTGGTATCCTTGAATTTTCTAATATCGGTTCACTCTATTCAATTATGACTACACAAGCTGAGTCCCATTCAGCAGTCCTGCCCCAACGATCTGTCGGTGAAAAAGCGATAGATCGGGGGTTTGTTTGGCTGGCTCGCATTTTGGCGCTGTCAGTTGCGGGAATTTTAATCTTCATCGCGATCACAGTGGGCATAGAAGCCTTACCAGCGATCCGGGAATTTGGTCTGAATTTTTTGGTCAACAGCGCTTGGAATCCCGTAGAAGATGACTATGGGGCGCTGCCGATGATCTACGGGACACTGGTGAGTTCCGCGATCGCACTGCTGTTTGCTATACCTCTAGGAATTGGCACCGCCGTCTTTTTGAGCGAAAACTTTTTACCCAAACCAGCGCGGCTGACGCTGGTATTTATGGTGGAACTGTTAGCGGCGATTCCCAGTGTGGTCTACGGGCTGTGGGGTATTTATGTTTTGGTACCTTTCCTTTTACCGCTTGAGAACTGGCTAAATGACAACTTCGGCTGGATTCCCCTGTTTAGTACAGAACCTACGCGGGTGGGGATGTTTCCGGCGGGGATTATTTTAACGATTATGATTTTGCCGATTATTACGGCAATTTCTCGCGATTCCCTGGCATCCCTACCTCCGGATCTGCGCCAAGCTTCTCTAGGGTTAGGGGCTACTCGCTGGCAAACTATCTTTCGGGTTTTGATTCCGGCGGCATTTTCGGGCATTGTTGGTGGCATAATGTTAGGGCTAGGTCGAGCCATGGGAGAAACTATGGCAGTCACCTTGCTGATTGGTAATGCCAATCAACTTAATTTTTCTCTACTCGCCCCCGCCAATACGATTGCATCCCTGCTGGCGAATCAATTTGCCGAAGCCTCAGGTTTACAGGTTGCGGCGTTAATGTATGCAGGTTTTGTGCTATTCGTCTTAACTCTAATCGTGAACATTCTGGCGGAGTTGATTGTGCGCCAAGTTAAGAAGTTTTAAGTTCAGTTAAAACTCATGCGCCATGCCCAAAAAGTGAAGTGAAGGATCAAAACCTGAAAATTTTATGTCAGACAATTTCCCAGATCAACAAGCTGAAGGCTTTCCCACTCACAGTTTTACCCGTTCCTACACGAGTGGGCGATCGCTGTTTGGGATCATAATGACTATCCTTGCCGGAGCGTGCCTAGTTATTGCCTTAATCCCCTTATTTGCGGTGATTATCTATGTGATCATCAAAGGATTTAATCGCCTAAACCTGGACTTATTTACCCAGTTACCCCCAGCAGCAGGTTTATCCGGTGGCGGTGTGGGCAATGCGATTGTCGGTACGTTGATTGTAATCGCAATTGGGGCGCTGATTAGTGTTCCGATTGGTGTTTTAGCTGCCGTTTATCTGTCAGAATTTAGTTCCGGTCCAATTGCTCGCTGGATTCGCTTTGCCACTAACGTCTTAAGTGGTGTCCCTTCAATTATTGCTGGAATATTTGCTTATGGGATGATCGTGGTTGGATCGGCATTTGTCCCCTGTTCAGGTAGTTTTTCCGCATTGGCGGGAGGCGTAGCCCTGGCGGTATTGATGCTACCGATTATCATTAGAACCACCGATGAAGCCCTGCAAATCGTGCCTCAGGATGTGCGCTGGGCGTCTGTGGGTGTGGGAGCTTCGGAATATCAAACGGTATTGAGAGTAGTTCTTCCCGCCGCTTTACCCGCCATCCTAACTGGAACCACCTTGGCAGTTGCTCGCGCCGCTGGCGAAACAGCCCCGCTAATTTTCACGGCTCTATTCACCTTCTTCTGGCCCTCCGGGATATGTGAACCGACTCCCTCGCTAGCCGTGTTAGTTTACAATTTTGCCACCTCGCCTTTTTCGGCTCAGCAAGAATTAGCCTGGGCGGCTTCTTTACTCATGGTGGCTTTGGTCTTACTCACCAGTGTGATTTCTCGTTGGGCAACCCGGAAAAGCATTTATTGAACTATGGATTACCTAATTAATCTATCCATCTCAAAGGGGAGATTGAAATTCAACGTCTAAACATGAAAAACAACTTATTGTATCCAAATGCAACCCAAAATTCAGGGAAAATTATTATGGAATCTAATCAAAAAGTAGCAAGTCCGAATCAAGGACATGAACAATCAACAGAAACGGTTTTACGCACAGAAAACCTAGATATATACTATGGCAAATTTTTAGCGGTTAAGGGGGTATCTATGGAGATTCCCAAAAACCGGATCACAGCTTTTATCGGTCCTTCGGGTTGTGGTAAAAGTACATTAATTCGCTGCTTCAACCGTCTCAACGATTTAATTGATTCATTCCAGATTGAGGGTAAGGTTTACTATCGCCAGAAAGACCTTTATGACAAAAAGGTTGATCCGGTAGAGGTACGGCGACGGATTGGGATGGTGTTTCAAAAACCCAACCCGTTTCCCAAAACAATTTATGACAACATTGCTTATGGTGCTAGGGTAAATAACTATAAAGGTAATCTAGATGAATTAGTGGAAAGTTCCCTTCGCGCTGCCGCCTTATGGGATGAGGTCAAAGATAAGCTGAAAACCAACGGAATGTCCCTATCTGGGGGACAACAGCAGCGGTTATGTATTGCCCGTGCGATCGCTATTAACCCGGATGTGGTATTAATGGACGAACCTTGTGCGTCTCTTGACCCGATTTCCACCCTGAAAGTTGAAGACTTAATGCACGAATTGAAACAAAAGTACAGTATTGTGATTGTGACGCACAATATGCAGCAAGCCACACGGGTTGCTGATATGACCGCCTTCTTCAATGCTAAAGCAACAGAAAAGGGTGGAAAACAGGGGTATTTAGTTGAGTACGACGAAACCGAAAATATCTTTCAAAATCCCAAGGAGGAAGCCACGAAAGACTATGTAAGCGGACGTTTCGGGTGACATCCTCCCACAGCAAATCGGAGATTATGCTGTGGGCTTCTATTCTTAGTTTGTAGTGCGTAGTGTGTAGTTCGTAGTAAGGGCTTTAGCCCTTCTTTGAGATCTATTGCTTTTTAGCCTTAAGAACTCTCTCAATTTGGGGCTGGTGGCGAGCAATCACAACCAAGCGATCGCCCAACATGAGTTGTTCATCTTTGGGTGGGTTAACCAGAGTCTCTCGACGCCCCTTAGTTTGCCGTTCCACAGCAACTAAAATACTATCTAGCTCCTCTTTTAGCCATTGAGCCGCATTCCAGAATGAAATACCATTCCATTGCTGGGGTAGGGAAATTTTATAGATTTGGTTCCCCGTTTGCACAGTGAGCAATTCCGCTAACACATCCACAGAACCCCAATTTCGCACTGAAGTCGCCATTAAATGACTCGCCAATTCATCCGCCACAATCACATCTTCCACTCCCGCTACTCGCAGTTGCACATTATTTTTGCCATCAAGAAGTTGAGCGCAGGTATAGATACCCGGATGGAGTTTTTCAATCGTTAATGCCGCTAAAACAGTTCGTGCATCCCGATCCTGATCACTGCGCGGATGGGTGGCATCTGCCAACAAAATAGCCCGTGAGGTGTGATAAATTCCCACCGCTTCTAGGACATCAATTGTCGTGTAATCCCCGGTATAGAAATAAATTTGGGAACGATTAACATGTTTCAGTTCTCGCTCCGGAGTTTGGATAAATTCAGCAACCACCACAATCGGATGGTGTTTTAAACTGGGATCGGCTTGCAGTTGCTCAATCAGCAGATGTCCACTGCGATTCCAGCCACAGATAACAATATGATCGCGTAGTTCGTCCAATTCCCAGTGTTTAATTTCCATCACTGTTCTCAATCGTTGTACCATGACGGCGGAAACGACACCCGTAAACATGGCAAACATCGTCAAGCCACCCAGGATTACTATGAGTGTAACCAATCGTCCCGCATCGGTTTGGGGTTCACCGCCGATGGGTTCTCCGGATACAAGGGTAAAAAAGCTCCACCAGAGGGAATCCTTCACAGAGGCGAAATCCGGATTGGTAAACCCCTCTAGCAAATGAATCGCGATCGCGCCGACTAAAATAATTAAACCGACAACCAGCAATACGCCAATCTGGACACCAATACTCGTGGCTAAGGTAGAGCCAAGACGGTTTAAATTCTGATTGAGTAGGATTCCCACTCGCAATAGTCGTAGGAGGCGCAATACCCGCAACAGGCGAAATGCTCGCAATAGGGGCAATACGGCAATAATATCTAACCAATAGTGGCGGAAGAAACGGCGTTTTTTATGAGCAGAAAAATAGCGAATTGTCAACTCGATAATAAAGATGCCGGTGAGTAGTTCTTGAGTAAGATAGACAAGTTTATAGGGTTGCTCTTTACTGTCAAGCGTGACTTCGGCAATCACCAGGATCACAGAAAGCAGAATGAGAACGATTAGCGCCAGTTCAGTTTGGGGGGCATGGATAAAGCGATCCAAACGGGCTTGTAGGGTTTTGTTGGGCATGTTGAGGTATGAGAATCTCTCTTGACTTTAGAGACATTTATCTATACTGAACAATAACGCTTAAAAGGTCTTGTTCTATGGCGGTCAAAAACTCCGAAACCCATACATTTAAACAGTCCCAGGCGATGTCCAACCTACCGCCCCGAGAAAATGGCGATCGCTTAACCCGAAAAGAATTTGAGCGACGCTATCAAGCAACGACAACGATCAAGAAAGCGGAACTAAAACCCTTGATATACCGTAGGGTGGGCATTGCCCACCAGCATACCAGTCAGTGCCATTGAGCCTAAGTCGAATGGCACTGACTTAAGCTGGGTTCGTAGTAGGCACTTTAGTGCCAGAAGCGCTAAAGCGCTTACTACAAACTCTAAAGTCAGTGGCATTTAGCCTAAGTCTGCTGTTGGTGATGAGCAATTACAGCAGTTTGCTCTGCTATGCGGTACATTGTCGATCCCCCTAAATCCCCCTTAAAAAGGGGGACTTTGATCTACTGACTGTACTTCATGACAGCGCGAAGCGCTGTAATATATCACCTCCGCCTTCAACGGAAAAGTGTAAAATATCTGCCAGTGTAGCATCAGGAACATTAGCCATTAGCTCAATAATCTTAACACTTGCACTGTTTCTACTGAACTCACTCGTCCTGTAGCTTCGTACCGGTTTTTTGTTTATTGCGATAATCTCCATTGCAATTTCACGGATTATTTCAATGCATGACAGCTTATATGGAACTTTGGACAAAATTGTTACACGACATATAGTGAAATGCTTTTCAAGCGAGTATGACCCTAGATGTAGTGCTTATAAGCCTTTTGTCCAAAGTCCCAATTTATGTCTGACTACTCATCCTCCATCCGCTATCCTGGAATGAAATTCAGGATTAAGCAATGGTCACGTCGCCGGACAAGTAAACATCCTGAATCGTGTGGAACAGCTTAACGCCTTCCTCAAAAGGTCGCTGAAATGTCTTGCGTCCAGAAATCAATCCACAACCGCCAGCCCGTTTATTAATCACAGCAGTGCGAACAGCTTGGGCAAAATCATTTTTCCCTGATGAACCGCCAGAATTAATTAAACCGGCACGACCTGCATAGCAATTGAGAACTTGATAACGAGTTAAATCAATGGGGTGATCACTGGTGAGTTCCGTATAAACGCGATCATCCGTTCTGCCATATTTCTCACCCGTGGCTTTAGCCACCGCACCATAGCCATTATTGCATTCAGGCTGCTTCTGCTTAATAATATCGGCTTCAATGGTAACGCCAAGATGATTGGCTTGACCCGTGAGGTCAGCCGAAAGATGATAATCTTTATCTTGCTTAAACACGCTATGGCGTAAATAGCACCACAGGATTGTTGCCATCCCCAACTCGTGGGCGCGGGCGAAGGCTTTACTCACTTCCTCGATTTGGCGACTCGATTCTTCGGACCCAAAGTAAATCGTCGCACCGACAGCCACAGCGCCTAAGTTCCAGGCTTGCTCGACGTTGGCGAACATAAGCTGATCATATCGATTCGGATACGTCAGCGTTTCATTGTGGTTCAGTTTAGCAATGAAGGGGATGCGGTGGGCATATTTGCGAGACACCATGCCCAAAACCCCTAACGTCGTAGCAACCGCATTACAACCGCCTTCCAAAGCAAGTTTGACAATGTTTTCCGGGTCAAAGTAGACCGGGTTCGGGGCAAAAGAGGCGGCGGCGGAATGCTCAATCCCTTGGTCTACGGGTAGGATAGACAGATAACCCGTATTGGCAAGGCGTCCGCTTGAGTAGATCTGCTGAAGACTACGCAACACTGGGGCAGGGCGATCGCTATTGGCAAAAATCCGTTCCACCCAGTCCGGACCAGGTAAATGCAACAGACCTTTATCCACTTTAGCGTTGTACGTCAATAGATTGTCTGCCTCTTCACCTAACCAGGATTCTATCGATTGAGGTGCTGTTAAAGTAGCCGTCATATTGTTTTCCTCAAAGTGTTGTCACTTGTTTTTCAATTTTGACAGTCTTTGGGGGTGATCTCTGTCCCCATAACGATAGAGTTCCCCCTGGAGTCAGTGGCAGTTGCGGTTATCGATGTTCTCAATGGGGACAGAAGCGGATAAACGATGCCCTGTATCACTATTCAGAAAGACATCCTGGGATGTTGAGCGACTTTGGCTTAAACTAATGCCCAAACCTTGATTATTAAACAGACGATTCATCTGGATTAAATTATCAATTGCCTCCGCCATTCCCCCTGGAACAGTTTCCACCGTCGTAATTTGAATACCATTGGCTCCATTATCGTGAATTGTGTTATTTAAAATTTGGGTGTTAGTAATGGAAGCATTAAACCCTGCTTCATCACCTCTTGCTTCTAACCGAATTCCATTATGACCATTATTCGCGATCGCATTCCCGGTGATCCGCGTTCCCCGAATCAAAACATCCATCAGCGGCAATACAGTATCAGGGGTATAAATATTAGAAAATATGGCAATTACATCACCGCCATTGGCGATATTACTGCCACTGGGATTGATCCCAATATAATTGTTTTCAATCCGGTTATCCCAGGGCTGTGTCCCAAATCCTCGGTAGATATGAATTCCGTGGCGACGGTTCCGGTATAATCCGTACCAATATAATTACATTCCACTAAATTATTGCTGGCATAATTGGAAATCCAGAGATTTGTCGTATGGCTTCCGGCGATGACGTTGCCTCTAATTGTATGGTTTTGGGCAGGATAGCGGGAATCTAAAGCGGCAAAATTGCCATGCCCTATCACTACACCATGACCGCGTTTTTCCGTGGTATTCCCTAATACATTTTTACCTGTGTAATCTGTGCCAATAAAATTATTAACAATAGTATTGCCTTGCTGATCGGCATTAGCATCGCCGTTGACGAGAACACCCAAGAATGTATTCCCGGAAATGACATTGTTTTTAATGATAGTATTATTGGGATTCGTTGTGTTTCCGGCTTTAATCACCACACCTCTGTTATTACCAAGGGCGACTGTACCCGTAACATCTGTACCAATATAATTGCTATCAATAATAATTTGGCTGGAGTTATTTAATATTTCGATACCAGCGCGTTGAAACTGATTAATTACCAGTCCTCTGATCACTACCTGATCCGCATCAATCGCAATACCACTTACTTTACCCGCCGCCGCACCATTTAACTCAATAACAGGACGACTAATTGTTATTGTTTGGGCTGGAAGCGGAACGCCCATTGGGTTGGGACAAGTTAGGGAATGGGTTGCAATCGTTTGGAAACCGGGTTGGGATGTGCCATCAATAACCACCGCCTCTGTTAAAGTTGGTAATGGCGAATTAGGGATAATGCTAGGTTGAGCCGATTGAATATTAAACGCGATCGCATCAATAATAGGATGGGGAGAACCTGTCCGGCAATCGCCATTTGTGGTATCCCTATTCGTATTGGCGTTATTAATCGCTTCGCGCAGCGTACAATTGCCATCACCAGCATTGATATCGTCGGCAGTGGTATTAACTACAATAGCAGCAGTTTGTGCCGAAGCACTATCCATGAGTAGCGAGAACCCGCTAGCCCATAAACCGATAGATGCTATAGCTTTTGTGCGCGTAGACATAATAAGTTTTTCAGCGTAGCGCTACCCCAAAAATAATTGTTCATGCCGTTGATGCTGTTCGTCAATTATAATACGAACTTACGCAATTTAATGCATTTTTTCTCTGTTCTCTGTTCCCTTATTCCCTCCCCTTGGTAAAGGGAGGGTTAGGGAGTGGTTTTTCTCAAGGTATGGGGGATTTTTCAGCTTACGTTGACGCGGAAAGAGGTTTTCCGCAACTGTTCCACCTAACTAATAATTCGCTTAAACAATGACAACTTGCCGTTATAAGGTGGATACCGCCAATTTAAATCGAACCAAAATCCTTTTTTCAATACACTCTTAAAGTGAGAAAATGTATCAAAACTAGCTTTACCGTGATAGTTGCCCATTCCACTATCCCCAACACCACCAAAGGGTAAAGTTGTCACTCCAACTTGCATTACCGTGTCATTGATACAAACACCACCGGATGAGGTTTGCTGCAAAACTTGTTGCTGTTTCTGTTTATCTTTGGAAAATAGGTAGAGGGCTAAGGGTTTAGGTCGAGCATTAATCTGCGCGATCGCATCATTCAAGTCTTGATACTCTAACACAGGCAAAATCGGACCAAAGATTTCCTCTTCCATGATCGGCGAATCCCAAGAAACCCCATCAATCACAGTGGGGGCGATATACTTATCTTCTGGTCGAGTTTGTCCGCCAGTGACAATTTCTCCGTCCTTCAACAGAGGAACCAGCCGATCAAAATGTCGATGACTTATAATTCGGGCA
>JGI12140J13697_1013708_pt1 | contig 14613 bp, 15 predicted proteins | sample ElkSlonscriptome_5_FD_13697 | JGI IMG/M metagenome (IMG submission 13697) | reverse complement strand
CACACCAGCCAAAAGACGAGTGTAGAGTGGCGGCAGCTCGCGGACTGCTTTGCCCAGCTCGTAGGACAAGTGGTCTTCTGGCGAAACAAACTGCTGACGGGTTTGCCGAGCTTGAGCTGGAGCGGTATCTGGAAAAGAGTTGGGCGAGGAAGTCATAGCCAGAAACGATGCGGTACCACAGGGTAGGGAATTGCGTGAGGGAGCCGAGCAGAAAGGTGTTTTGAAGAGCCAGCGTTATCCAAAATCTAAAACCAATAGCGCGAGAAGCTTAGCCATTCTGAATGAAATGCGTGGACTATCTTCTATTGTGCCTAAAAGCTGAAGGATCGCCATCTTAATCTTGTCAGCTTGACAGAGACTGTTTTTGGTTGAAGCGCCAGAAGCTAAAGAGAAGCAACACAGCCGCTAAACTAAATCCTACCCCTGCAATTAAAGGGTTACCCATTTGTTCTAGGGCGATCGCCACAAACGCCCATACCAGCACCAAGACAAAGGCTGTGTCTGAGCGCTCCAGCAACAGCCAGATGCCGATCAAAGCAGCAATCCCCATCATGATAATGGTCCAGCCCATGTCAGAAAGTCCCCAGCCGTTCCAAGATATGCTGCGGAGGGCGATCGCCACATTCACAATCGTTGCTACCGAAATCCAGCCCATGTAGATGCTGATGGGCAAATGAGCACGCCATTTCTCTTGGCGCGAAATATTGTGCTTTGTCCCCACATCTAAAGACAGATAGTAAATTGCAAGGCACACCAAAATAGCCGCCATCGCAAGCACTGATACAGCAAACAGGCGAAACAAGAATAGCCCCACCCACAAATTTTGCGCGATGCAGGCTCCGACTAGCCAATATCCACCTTGGCGAAGGCGAGGGTTTTGGCTCTGAGCAGGCCGACGCTGATAGGCCGCAAAAATGAACAGAGCAACATAAATTAAGCCCCAAATAATAAAGGCATAATTAGCAGGAATAATGAGTACATCCTCAAAGAGGATATTAGACAACTCCCCGATGTTTTGGCCGCCGATCGGAAAGAGATTGGACCAAACATTGATAACAAAAGTGCTGATGATCGCCACGAGTGTCACAAGCTGTCGCACCCGATCGCGATTCAGAGGTCTACTGCTCAGAGATGGCATGAGTTTTATGGAATGTTTCCTAGCTTGTCCCGCTTTCCATTCTGGATCGAATTCCGCTCGAATTCCGATCAAATCTTTGCCTCATGCTTCTTTATCTTTAAAACTTGACTTTGATATAGCGATACTAAATCATTTGGGATTGCTATAGAGAAGCGACAGAAGGCTGAAAGAAAGCGCTGAGTTTATTCTCTCTCATGCTTTAGTTCAATTCATTCGAGGCATGATAGCCGCAAACTGTGGGGAGAGGCATCCCGTCAAACTGTTTGGTTTTCTGTGACAACCCCTACAACGTCTTCCGACAGACTCCTATGCGATGGGGCCGATCGTAATGTTTAATGACGGAGAAACAGACAACCTTTACTCCTGCTCTTAGCTTTACTTCAACGGTTACAACCCATGAAAGTTCTTAGTACTCGTCAGCTCTCATCGCTAGTCTCACTCGCCTTTAAGGCTGTTGGGATCATCATGATCATTGCAGCCTTAGTAGATATCGCGGTTTTGGCGCTGCCTTTTCGGTTCCAAGAGCCAGAGTGGCTGCTGACGCTTACAACTCAGGTAGCAGATCGAGGCATTATTCCACTTGTAGGTGTAGCCCTTTTCCTCGCTGGCAACTGGGTCGATAGCCTTGCTGGAAATCCCATTCAGATTAGTGCATCTTGGCGCAGTGTTCAGTTTTGGGTTTTGATTCTGGCCTGTTTATTTTCCGTCCTGTATCTCATTTTGACGGTTGTTCATGTTAGCAACGTCATGCGACTGCAGTCTCAAGAGCTAAGCAGCATTGCGGACCAAGCCGCCGAAGCCGAGCAGCAGCTCGAACAGCGGATCGAAGCTGAAATCGGTCAGCGACGCCAAAATGTTCAGCAATTGCTCCAAAGTCCTGAGTTGCGAGAACAAGCTGTGTCTCAAGGGTTGATTTCAGAAGAGGAAATAGAGCAGCTCAATCAGTTTGCACAAAATCCTGAGCAACTTGATACCTTTTTAGAGAGCTTGGATGATCAAGCCACCACGATTCGAACCGAACAGCAAACAGAAATAGGAACTCGTCGCGAAGAGGCCGTTGACCAGGCTCGTCTCAGTGCACGAAAGTCTGCTATTCGAATCGGTCTCAGTAGTCTGTTGTTGGCTATTGGCTACGCCCTTATTGGTTGGACTGGCCTACGGCAACACATGACCGGGGCTTGATGGTTCACACCTGTCTGGGCGATCGCCAATGTTCTCGATTTATATCCTGACCTACAACGAAGAAATTGATATTGCTGACTGCATCGAGTCTGCTCTACCGTCTAACGATGTCGTAGTCGTGGATTCATACAGCAGCGATCGCACCGTTGAGATTGCCCAAACCTATCCGGTTCGCATCGTCCAACATGCTTTCGAAAGCCACGGACGACAGCGAACTTGGATGCTTGAATCCGTTCCAGCTAAATACGAATGGGTTTACATTCTGGAAGCAGACGAGCGGATGACTCCAGAGCTTTTTCAAGAATGCACGAAGGCGATTCAATCCCACGAGCATGTTGGTTACTACGCCGCAGAGCGGGTCATGTTTATGGGGCGGTGGATTCGCCATAGCACCCAATATCCGAGATACCAGCTAAGACTCTTGCAAGTCGGCAAGGTGTGGTTTTCAGACTACGGTCATACCGAGCGAGAAGAATGTGACGGCTCTACCGGAATATTGCAGGCAACCTATCCCCACTACACCTGCGGCAAAGGTCTAGAGCGCTGGATTGCCAAACACAACCGCTACTCAACGGACGAAGCTCTCGAAACGATTCGCCAGCTCGACACAGGAAATGTGCGGTGGGTCGATATTCTTTTTGGAAAAACCGAAGTTGTCCGCAGACGTGCCCTCAAGGATTTGTCTCTGAGACTTCCCTTGCGCCCCGTGATTCGATTTTTCTACATGTATTTTGGGCTCGGCGGTATTTTAGACGGCAGAGCAGGATTTCGCTGGTGCATTCTACAAGCGTTTTACGAATACTTAATCCTTCTAAAAGTCTGGGAAATTCAACACCTTCCCCCCTCATCGCATACATCTACTGTTCAGCGCAGTACGACATCAGGCTCTTCTGAGCTAGAGACTGGAAAGCCAATGATTGAGTAATCTCGCCTCAAGCTTTTGTAATTTTTCTTCACAAAGATCGAAGTTGCGTTAAAACGGAGAGAGGACATGTTGCCTTGGGGCAGATATGGCGGCTGTCATGCACTGCTCTCATCCAAACAGTTCTGGTCAAAATAGTAAAAGTGATGAACGGTCAGGAGACACATCCTGACGGAACGAACAACGGGGATCGGTTCATATCAGCGACATAAAGCAAAGTGAGCGATCGCACGAGAAGAGAGAAATGCGTAGTAAACTGAGAATCTTGCCCGCGATTGCGTCTCATGCTGCCACCTCTTCGACGGCTTATGCGCTCGACGGCTTATGTGCTTAGACTAGGTCACTTGAAACAACCTATCTCAGTATCAGTAGTTTACTCGCGAAGGATTCGCCTTCAGTCAGTTCAAGGAGCGTCGGTCAACTGTGCTTCAGCAGATTAAGCAAGACCTCAAAAACGATCTCATTGCAGGTTTGTTGGTCATCATTCCACTGGCAACAACCATTTGGTTGAGCTTTACGCTTGCCAGTTGGGCCATCAAGTTTTTCACGCGAGTTCCCAAGCAGATCAATCCATTCAATGATCTCAACCCAATTCTGACGAATTTAATCAACTTAGCCGTTGGGTTTGCGGCACCGCTGCTCTTCATCTTGTTTATCGGGCTGATGGCTCGAAACATCGCAGGGCGATGGTTGTTGGATGTGGGAGAGCGGCTGCTACAGGCCATTCCGTTAGCCGGATCGGTCTACAAAACTCTGAAGCAGATTCTAGAAACCCTGCTGCGGGACTCCAATAATAAGTTTCGCCGGGTAGTGCTAGTAGAATATCCGCGCCGAGGCATTTGGGCGTTGGCCTTTGTGACCGGAACTGTAAGAACCAGCTCTCAAGTCGGCAAGATAGAGTCGATGCTGAGCGTCATCATTCCCACAACGCCGAACCCTACGAGTGGCTGGTTTGCTATTGTGCCGGAGCAAGATGTTATCAATCTAGCGATTTCGATTGAGGATGCTTTCAAACTTTTGATTTCGGGTGGCATTGTCGGCCCAAGCATCCTTTCGGTCAACACACCTCCCCCTTCCTCCGTGATTCCCAATGTTTCGACCGGGACTTCTACTACTGATCCCAGCATATCGCTGGCAAACAATTCGCCTGACTTGATGAGTGAACTGAAAGGCGATCGCCCCAACGATTTCTCCCCAAGTAGCTCTAATCCAAGTAGCTCTAATCACGGAGATTTGGATTCAGAACAGGCATCTGAGAACGCGGATGAGTCTGTCAATGTTAGCTTTTTGTCTACTGGGGGGCTGTCTGTGAATGTCTCATCTGAGCGATCGCCCAACGATATCAAAGGTCAGCAGATGTTTACAATGCTTCCCGTCGAAGTTGAGGAAGACTAGCCCCACTCCACTCGCCCTCACTCGAAACGCTTTGAGACGCTGCTTTAGAATTTTTCCACGAGACTTTTTTTCACCATGAAGATGCAACCCCGCCGCACCGCTCGCGAACTTGCTTTGCTGAGCATTAGTCAGCTCCCGTCCCAGCCCGATCGCATCACTGAACAGGAATTGCAAGATTTGGTATTAGCTGCAATTCGGACTCTGACCACTGAGATTCGGGATGCCCTTGAAACGGCTTCAGCCGAACTCAATCGAGGCAGCGAGCGACTGCTCAGCAGTGAAACACGAGCCGCAGATTTTCGCACCTCAAAAGGCATGGTGAAAGAGGCCATCGACACCACTCAATCTGCGATCAATCGCATGGGAGTGGTGCTAGAGATGCCCGAATTTGTCCAGCTTGGGAAGCAGAATGAAGTCCGCGACTACGCCATCGACATTCTGATTTCGCTCAAAACCCATCGAAAAGCCCTAGACGAAATTCTTAATAGTGCGATGGTCGATTGGCAGATGAGCCGTCTCGCTCGCATCGACCAAGATATTCTCCGGATTGCGGTGATTGAGTTTATGCATTTGGGATTACCCAAGCCCGTAGCGATCAACGAAGCGGTAGAGCTAGCAAAGCGCTACAGCAATGACGATGGACATCGGTTTATTAACGGGGTGCTGCGCCGGGTGAGCGATCGCACTCAGGTCAACCTAGGATCGTAATCGAGTCTAGAAATGCGGTGAAAGCCAGCCAATTCTTCGGTTTCCCTACCAAACTGACTGGCCTTCGGGTGATTTTCGGAAGGGTCTATGCCCTTCGCCGGAACAGGTCTGGACTCCCCCCTCTTTGCTTGATAGTACTCCCGATAGATTCCCATCTACCAGCTCTGACCGAGAGGAGTGCTACGCCGCCGCGCACACCAGCCGAAAACCAATGTAGTTGATGCGGATTCCAGTGGAGTCGCAGTCCCGACACGCCGAACGGCAATCGATCGGAGAATCGTACCAGGAACCGCCGCGTAATACACGGGGTGAATCATCATCATTTGATCGCCACGCGCTACCGTCAGTCGGAGCGTTGTCATAGCTGTTGCGATAGTGATCCGCACAGCACTCCCAAACATTGCCATGCATGTCGTAAAAGCCAAACGCATTCGGCGGAAAGCTGCCCACAGCAGTAGTCACGCCGCGATCTTCCCCTGTTTGACCGCTGCCATAAGTGTAAGCACCATTATAGTTAGCTACATCCGTTGACAAGGTCTCACCAAGATAAAACGGCGTCGTTGTCCCAGCTCGACGGCATATTCCCACTCGGCCTCACTGGGTAGTCGATAGCTTCGCCCCGTGCGATCGCTCAGCCGCTTGCCCGTCTCGATCTCACAGCTCAGGTCTTGACCGTCAATATATTCTTGAACAATGTAGTAGTTTTGAGTTTCGGTGAAATAGGAAAGAAGCTGTGGAATTTGTGAATGCTTACCCAGTCTTTCTAAAACAACGGCCTCATCGTTGAAAAATTGCCGGATGCGGGGCTCGCTGGCTTGATGGGGCCAAAGCTGCTTGATCACACACAGCGGCTGGCTGGGCTGCATGATGTCGCGCCCCAGAAACGTAATTCCAAATCCGCCTTCCGCGAGCTTTTTGACAATGTCATACCGTCCGACAAGCCGCACAAGCACACTCCCCCGTTCCCAAGTTTCTATTTAGCCTAGCTACACACTCTTTCCCAAAGTTTACTGATGAATCTAACCTAGCGATGGGATTTTCACGGATATTAAGATATTGCGCTATGGATATTGCGCTACACAAAATCCCTAGGCCAAAGAGTATGGTGGGGGTCTAAGTCAGACTCAGTGTAGCAAGAGTAGTGGCGCGACATGTCTAACTTGGTAGGTTGGGTTAAGAGGATGTTTGAAAAGTATTAGACAACACGCTGGAACAAGACTGATCCCCCTAAATCCCCCTTGAGAAGGGGGACTTTGATCCGGTTCCCCCTTTTTCAAGGGGGGCTAGGGGGGATCTGAAGTAGCATTGACGACTTCTCAAACATCCTCTAAGCGATAGCGAACCCAACGAAAAGATTGAATCTGGTGGGTTTCGTGATCTCAACCCAGCCTACTATTTTAGCTGAGTCGCGCCAGTCGGGTGAGGTTAGGCACAGCCGCAGCGCACCACTCATGATTGATACTTGGCCGATTTTGAAAAGATTTAGCCCCGACGATCTCCTCGAAAAACTCTTCGCTTTGATTCGAACTTGTCGCTACAGAACAGAATAGAGAGGGCGGTTTGCTGTTCCGACAATCGGACACAACCAGACTAGACTCAAACGAAATTACTACAACTATGATATTAAAAGCAAAAATGATATCCAGACTACAGTCACATCTTCGTACCGCGTAGTACTAATCTTAGACCGGCAAAAGTACATACTGATACGAAGGACGGTAAGCAAACAACTGCAACGCTACAGCAGATTGGAATTCAGAGCTTATTTGGGTGCCTTCGGCAGCCCTGTGCAAAGGAGAAACTAGCAAAAGGTTGTATCTCCTTCAATTTTTTTATGGAATTCATTACATATTCTTAACCTCGACTTTACGTTGAAGTTGTAATGTGCGACAGGGATAGCACATTGAAAAAAACTTCAAACGTACAATTTCAAAAATTGAGAGAGTTGATTTTATGACATTCCAGAAGCGTATGTTTCGTTTAGCGTCCACAGTGTCGCTGGTTGCTGTAGTCGGTGGACTCGCTGCATGTTCTGGGACTGACACTGCAACCACTGATGATGCCGCAACCGAAGAGACGGCTGATTCAGGCTCTGGTGTGAGTGGTTCGATTGCAATTGATGGTTCTAGTACCGTTTTCCCTATCTCTGAAGCAATGGCCGAAGAGTATCAAAAAGTTAATCCTGATGTTCAAATTACAGTCGGTGCCTCCGGTACAGGTGGTGGCTTCGAGAAGTTTTGTAATGGTGAAACTCAGATTTCCGATGCTTCTCGTGAAGTGAAGCCCGAAGAGATTGAAGCTTGTGCTGAAAATGGTATCGAGATGATCGAGATACCTGTCGCAACGGATGCCTTGACTGTTGTGGTCAACCCCGAAAACGATTGGGTGAGCTGCATTACGATTGACGAGCTTGGCACCATTTGGGAGCCTGATGCCCAAGGCAACATCAACAACTGGAGTCAGGTCAATCCTGAATGGCCTGATGCAGAGTTGGTGCTTTACGGTCCAGGAACTGACTCCGGTACTTTCGACTACTTTACCGAAATCGTCGGTGGAGAAGAGGGTGCAAGCCGAGGCGACTACACCTCTAGTGAAGACGACAACGTTTTGGTTCAGGGTGTTGTTGGAGATGCCAATGCAATGGCCTACTTTGGCTACGCGTACTACTTCGAGAACCAAGATCAGATGAAGTCTCTCGAAATTGACGCTGGTGAGGGCTGTGTGGCTCCGACGGAAGAGAACGTGCTCGAAGGAGAATACACTCCTTTATCTCGTCCTCTATTCATCTATGTGAGCAAGAACGCTCTAGAAGAAGATCCGGCTGTTCAAGACTTTGTTGACTTCTATCTCAACCCAGAGAACAGTCAGTTTGTTGCTGACACAGGATATGTCACTCTTAACGAAGAGAAATATGCTGCTTCTCAAGAGAAAATCGAAAGCGGTGAAGTTAAAACGGCTGAATAAGCTTGAAGCTTAGGAGCTAGGGCTGGCGATCGCACGTCTTCTGTTTTGCAGGTGTTTAGGGTCTGCCAGCCCTAACTCTTTAAAGATATGAGTTCTTTTTCGCTTGTCCCTCCCGGATAAGAGTTAACACGATTAACTTAGAGAAATGCTTTCTTGTCTTCAGCATCTATCAATCGATAAGCATTTACACTTGAACGCACTAAATTTTCATTTGCTAGTTTCACTATGGCAGACAGTGTTTTTCCAAATTCCTCATCGGGTGACACAGCTCATACAGAGCTTTGGCAACCAAATCGCGCAGCTAGCAAAATCTCCCAGCGGATTGTTGCTACTATCTGTGGAGCATTTGCCCTAGTTTCAGTCGCAACAACAATAGGAATTGTTTGCACATTAATTTTTGAAGCCCTTGAATTTTTCCAGGAAGTATCGATTTGGCGATACCTGACAGAAACGCAGTGGACACCTTTATTTGTGAATCCACAGTTTGGCGTCATCGTCCTTATATGTGGTACGTTTCTAACTTCTCTGATTGGTCTTATTGTTGCAATTCCGTTGGGGCTACTGGCAGCAGTCTGCCTTAGTGAGTATGCTCCTCGAGGACTCAGAGCTTGGTTAAAGCCTGCACTAGAGGTATTGGCAGGGATTCCTACCGTTGTATTTGGTTACTTTGCACTTCTGTTTCTGACTCCCATCTTGAAGACCTTCATTCCAAGCTTAGGTGCGTTTAATGCTCTTAGCGCTGGTATTGTCTTAGGGTTTGCGATCTTACCAACGATTGCGTCTTTGAGTGAAGATGCGATTTTTGCTGTTCCTCATAGCCTCAGACAAGGAACGTATGCTCTAGGAGCAACAAAGCGTGAGGCGATTACTGGAGTTGTGCTTCCGGCAGCTTTGTCCGGTATCGTCGCGTCGATTGTGCTGGGTGTCTCCCGTGCTGTCGGTGAGACGATGATTGTGACGCTTGCAGCGGGTTCAAGACCAACACTGACCCTTGACCCAAGAAGCTCAGTTCAAACCATGACTTCATTCATGGTTCAGGTTGCTAAAGGAGATGCTCCCTACGGGTCTACAGAATACTTGACCCTCTTTGCTGTCGGAATGACGCTCTTTATCATCACACTGGTGCTGAATATTTTCAGTTTCTGGTTTGTTCGAAAGTATCAGGAGAAGTACGAATGACAACCCAGCAGGTTTCAGAGTCCATACTCCCCAAAGGAGACAATACAAATTTCGAGCCTGCCCTCCACAAGCGCTATAAGATTGACAAGATCTTCAAGACTATTTGCTGGATAGCGACCTTCTCTGGCTTAGTTGTGCTGGTATTCCTAATCGGCGATATTTTGGTTGATGGGATCGGTGCGCTCGACTGGAACTTTATTGTCAGTCCTCCTTCCCGCAAGCCGGAGGATGCTGGCATTTGGCCTCCCCTTGTTGCATCTGTTTACCTCATTGCTATCACAGCTCTTGTTGTTATTCCTATCGGTGTGGGAGCAGGGATCTATCTGCAAGAGTTTGGAGGAAACAACTTCTTTACAAAAGCAATTGAGGTCAACATCAGCAACTTGGCCGCTGTTCCATCCATTATCTACGGTCTATTGGGACTATTTATATTTGCGCGAGTTTTGTCGCCTCTCACTGGAGGGCGCTCGATCATATCTGCCGGCTTGACGTTGGCTTTGCTCATTCTGCCTGTGATTATCGTGGCAACTCGTGAATCTTTGAAGGCTGTTCCTGACAGTATTCGAATGGCGGGTATGGCTCTGGGATCGACTCGTTGGCAGACTGTACGAGCCCATGTTTTGCCTCAGGCCATTCCTGGCATCATGACGGGAACAATTTTGGCTCTTTCTCGTGCGATCGGCGAAACTGCTCCGCTAATCGCGGTGGGTGCGGTTGCATATGTGCCCTTTGCTCCTGACTTCTCTTTTGAGGGACTAAGTTCTAAGTTTTCGGCTCTGCCAATCCAAATTTTTAACTGGGTTGGGCGTCCTCAAGAGGAGTTCCACACCCTTGCAGCAGGTGCCAGCATTATTCTGCTAGGTCTGCTTCTGACGATGAATGCAACTGCGATCTCTATCCGCAATCGCTTCCAAAAGTCCCAATAGATGTCTGGTAAGTATGTGGTTATAGCTAAAACGAACGGGAGTGTGGTCCCCGGCGGGGGGAAACCTTAACTATCATCGTTTACTGATAGCTACCTACTTGAGTATCAGGTTCATCTTTTTTCTGTTTGTTTTGTTATTCTTTGCTGTTCGTTTTCTAAGTTTTAGAGGCTGTCTTTCATGCAATCTCAATCTTCCACAGCTGCTGTTGGAACTGAAAACGTTTTCCAAGTCGATAACACCAGCTATTACTACGGCTCAAATATGGCCGTTCGGGGAGTGAACCTTGATATCCCCGGCAACAAAATTACGGCGTTTATTGGCCCATCGGGCTGTGGGAAAAGTACGGTGGTTCGCTGCTTCAACCGCCTGAATGACCTGATTCCGGGAGCCCACATCAAGGGAAAAATCACCTATCACGGCGTTGATTTGTATGACAAGCGCGTTGACCCGACAGATCTACGTCGCCGCATTGGCATGGTTTTTCAAAAACCGAATCCGTTTCCTAAGTCCATATATGACAACATTGCCTTTGGCGCTCGTATCAATGGCTATCAGGGGGACATGGATGAACTCATTGAGAAATCGTTGCGAGACGCGGCTCTCTGGGAAGAGGTAAAAGACAAGCTGAAGGAAAGTGGTCTGTCTCTTTCGGGTGGTCAGCAGCAGCGTCTGTGTATTGCGCGGGCGATCGCCATCGAACCTGAAGTGATTTTGATGGACGAGCCTTGCTCAGCTCTCGACCCCATTTCGACCTTGCGGATTGAGGAACTGATGCAAGATTTGAAGGAAAAATACACCATCGTCATCGTCACTCACAACATGCAGCAAGCATCACGAGTATCTGACATGACGGCTTTCTTCAACGCTGAGGCTACAGACGCGGGTGGCAAGGTGGGATACCTAGTCGAATATGACAACACCGCCAAAATTTTCCAGAATCCTGCTGAAGAATCGACTCAAGAATATGTTTCAGGTCGATTTGGCTAATGGGTTTTGGCACTTCACGCGGATACTTTAGCGTAAGTGCATCACCCAGTTTTTTGTGAAAGAGTACACGTTGATTTAGACGTGTGCTTTTTGCTGTTGAGCCTGCGCCACACTTTGTCTGCGCCAAAGAACCTGATAGGCTTTTAGCGATCGCCCACCTGTGTGCTTTGCCACATCCATTGTCAATGACTGATTCTCTCGACTCATCGACAACAACCTCAACGTTTACTCCACTCTCCAACAGTCGTAATCTGCAATTGTCTCCAATGGGATGCGGCACCTGGGCTTGGGGCAATCGTCTCCTTTGGGGATACGATGCCACCATGGATGCTGAGCTTCGGCAAGTCTTTAACCGTTGTGTTCAACAAGGAGTTACTCTATTCGACACTGGGGACTCTTACGGCACAGGACGGCTGAGTGGGCAAAGCGAAAAGCTGTTGGGGCAATTCTCCCAGAAGTACACCGGGACAAATGCGGAGCATATTTGTCTAGCAACCAAGCTTGCCCCCTATCCATGGCGACTGACCCGCAGTTCTATGGTCAAAGCTTGCGATGCCTCTGCTGAGCGGCTACAGCGCCCTATCGACCTAGCTCAGCTACACTGGTCAACTGCCAACTATTTTCCCTGGCAAGAGTTGCCCCTGCTGGATGGTCTGATGGATCTCTATGAGCAGGAGCACATTCGTGGCATTGGCGTCTCCAATTTTGGGCCAAAGCGACTGCGACGCATTCACAAACGATTTGCTGAACGAGGACTGGCGATCGCCACCTTGCAAGTGCAATATTCACTGCTATCGACGGCTCCCGTAACCGAACTGGGTGTCAAGGAAGTCTGCGACGAATTGGGGATTCAGCTTATTGCCTACAGTCCTCTCGCTCTCGGTATCCTAACTGGAAAATACAGTACAAATTATCTACCATCGGGACTGAGAGGGCTAGCATTCCGGCAAATTCTGCCGGGTGTACAGGGGTTGCTGAGCTGTCTTATGGCGATCGCCAAAGAGCGACAGAAAACTCCGGCTCAAGTTGCCATCAACTGGTGTATGTGCAAAGAAACAATTCCCATTCCCGGAGCAAAAACGCTGAACCAGGCAGAGCAAAATATCGGAGCCCTAGGATGGCGGCTCAGCGACGGTGAAGTGAGCGAACTTGACAACGCGGCTAGCCGTACCGACAAAACAATGGTTCAAAATATTTTTCAGTCGCGCTGAGCAATTGAAATAAAATTGCCTGCCAACTTTATAGCTGCGAGTTTCGGACAGAGCATTAGAGGGTGTGGGAGGAGTTGTCAAAGTTCCCACAAATCTATCTTTGTCCCCTTCGAGAAGCGGGGAAGAAACTTTTAAGTCCTCTTTTCTAAGGGAGAGTTGGAGGAGTTCAAATTGTTTCGGCGCATCTACCGACAGTTTCGAGTCCCCCTTAGGGATTATTTAAGGGAACATCAGGATTTAGCGTTTCATCAACGGGTGGGTCTGAATCAATCGCCGCTTCGCCTTCCTCATCGTCCTTTTCGAAAGAAAGACCGCATACCCGACAAAACTTAGCGTCTCCATCGTGAAATTCAGTTCCACAGGATAAGCAGGGCGTTTTGACCTGCTTTGCACCCTTGACTAAGTGCTTAACCAAATCTCCCACCTGCCAAGGAATCACAATGATACCTGTCCAGATCATCAAAATTGTGAGGAGTCGCCCTGTTTCAGATTCGGGAGTAATATCGCCAAAACCCACAGTCGTCATCGTAGCTACAGCAAAGTAGAGAGCATCTAGAAACGTACGAAATTTTTCACCGTTGCTAGGATGTTCGACCTGGTAAATCAACCCAGAATAAATAAAAACGATAGCAAACAAGGAAAATAGAATTCGCGTCAAAATAACGCCGTCTTCGCTGCTCACATACCCAATAATCGTGCGACCTTTGATGAAACGCAGCAGTTTTAGAATGCGTACCCAACGCAAGACCAGAACGAAGCTAGTATGAACCGACCCTACAAAAAACGGTACGATCGCCACTAAATCGATAATGGAATAGGGACTCACAACATAGCGCCACTTCTGCTCTGCACTCCACAGACGGAGCAGGTATTCTACAGAGAAAACAATCAAAATCCCTGTATTAATACTTTGCAACGCTGACCGAATCGACTCCGGCAGCGGATAGGTTTCTGCGACAAAAATCACAGCTGACAGCAGCACGAGTACAGCAAGACTGCCATTGATGATTTTTCCCGGCGTCTCGTTTAGATTTTCGAGATAATCCGATAGGCGCGATCGCACACGCTCAGAACTTAGCGTCATTTCAAAAAAGCCAAAACTTTTCTCACTCCTACCCCCCTCGTTTCCTTGTCTATCATCAAAGACTTCTCTCAATTCTCACAAAACTCGATATGGGATGACTGAAATGGTTTAGTCTGAGAGGTATCTTTTCATCCATCTCTTTGCAGAGGAACTTTCCCTGTTCTGAGCAACGCTCAAATTACGTTATTGCTTGAAGTCGCCATGGAATGGCATATCTCCGACGCTCAAAGTCTCAGAATTATCGACCGAGAGATTGGTGACCATACCTTCTCACCTTCAGAGTACGAAATCGTTCGTCGTGTTATCTACGCAACGGCTGACTTCGACTATTTAAACCTAATTCGGTTCTCAGATCAGGCTCTCCAGTCGGGAGCAGCAGCTCTTGCAGCCCGCAGTACCATTGTGGTCGATGTCCCTATGGTACAAGTGGGCATTGCACCGATCATTCAGGGAACGTTTGCGAATCCTGTCTATTGCAGTATGGACGCTATCACTCGTCCTCAACGAGAGAGAACTCGCGCAGCCTGGGGTATGGAAACCCTCGCACGACGATATCCCGAAGCCATTTTTGTGGTCGGTCAAGCGCAAACAGCTCTGACGGCGTTGGTTGATCTGATTGACGCAGAGGAAATTCGACCGGCGTTGATTGTTGGGACTCCAGCTGGATTTCTCGGCATCGACGCCATTGAGGATCGCCTTAAAAATTCTCTTGTTCCCCATATTCAAATTGAAGGGCGGAAAGGCAGCGCAGTCGTTGCTTCAGCTATCATGGGTGGCTTAGTTGATCTCTCTTGGCAAGCTTATGGCCGAGAAAGCAACGGAATCAGCTAGCCTTTTTGCGAGATTCGCCAGGATCAATGCTTCCCTCATCCTTCCTGACAGGCTGATGTCGCATGGTTGAGAAAGTTTGATACGAT
>JGI12140J13697_1020533_pt1 | contig 14646 bp, 11 predicted proteins | sample ElkSlonscriptome_5_FD_13697 | JGI IMG/M metagenome (IMG submission 13697) | reverse complement strand
GTCATTTGTCATTTGTCATTCGTCATTTGCTTCCCCATCTCCCTCATCTCCCTGCATCGCTAACAATGTGGGACGAAGTATTCTGCTAAATTTTACTAAAATTTACACTTTTTTATACTTTTATAGTATAGTAGCTACAGATAGCTGCTCGATAAGGAAACCTGCCGGTGGCAGATATCATCCATAACCAGAGTGTAAGTGATGAATCCTTGTCCACTGGATGTCAGACTATTGTTGAATTCTGAGGTATCCCAGTTTTGTTGTTAGCTTTGGCTCAAGTAAACTCTTGCCAACCTGCTAAGGCGTTAGTCCTATGGGCAGAGTACTGAGTACGGCAAATACTAATCGAGGTTGAACACAATTCCCCTAGGATTTGATGGCATAGCCAATTTAATCCGTATATTGGCGGTTTTGTCATCAAAACTAGACTGTTGAGAGTATTTTCGATCTAATAATGACTTCCAATCTGTTTCAACGAGTTGCCATCGCTCTAAAGCGGTTGACTTTAGGGGATTGCAATCAACAACAGCCTGGGTTAAACCAATATCGGCAATGCTACAGCGCTCAGATATTACAACCCTGACCTTATCTATTGCAACCTTCAAAAACATCATTGTTGGTAATATAAGTAACACGGGTAATATGATGTCCGGACCCATCACCCTTAATAAAAAAGCCCGAAACCCTTGCGGTTAAAGCATTGTTATTAGGGGCAATTCACCGGACTTGATATAATGCGTTCAATCTTGACTTCCCATCAGGAGAATATTGACTGACTGGGTTTTCCAGCCAACGATTGAGTCATTTTTGAGTAGATACTCAACTCATTAGAGTAAGTAGGAAGTCAAAAGGGAAAATCATAACTGTGGACACTCGACAACCCTAAATTTATCGAAGCTATCAAATTATATTCCCATCCAAGTTGCATTGGGATCGGGAATAGTACCAATTTTAATGGTAAACACCTGGAGGTAGTTGCATGAAATCATCACTCGTTATCCTTTATCACCGCGAACCTTATGATGAGGTCGTGGAAAATGGCAAAGTGCATTATCGGGCAAAGAAAAGCCCCAATGGGATTGTGCCAACCCTAAAAAGCTTCTTTGCCGGCGTCAATCAAGGCACCTGGATTGCTTGGAAACAGGTAAATGCTAAGCAGAAAGCTAACTTTGAACAGCGGATTGTTGTTGAAGGTGAAGCAAACTACAACGTTCGCCGGATTCCCCTCTCTGCCGATCAAGTCAAGCATTTCTATCACATCACCTCGAAAGAAGCATTTTGGCCCATTCTGCATTCATTCCCCTATCACTTCACTTACGAAACCTCAGATTGGGAAAACTTTCACACAATTAACCGCCTGTTTGCCGAAGCCGCCTGTGACGAAGCGGCAGATGATGCTCTAATTTGGGTGCATGACTACAATCTATGGTTAGTGCCCTACTATATCCGGCAGCTAAAGCCGAATGCTCGGATTGCGTTCTTCCACCACACTCCCTTCCCCTCGGTGGATATTTTCAATATCTTACCTTGGCGGGAAGAAATTACTGATAGTTTACTCTGCTGCGATATCGTCGGCTTCCATATTCCGCGCTATTCAGAGAATTTCGTCAATGTGGCTCGCAGCCTACGCCCAGTGGAAATTGTCAAGAAAGAACCTGTACCTGAGCATATTACCCCTACGGGAATCGCATTAGCTGAGCCAGAAATGACCACCCAGCTACGATACAAGGATCAGTTAGTCAACATCGATCCCTTCCCGGTTGGAGCCAATCCCGAACAAATTCTCTCTATCCTGCATAAGCCAGAAACGCAAAAACGGTTTGAGGAAATTAAGGAAAGTTTGGGCGATCGCAAGTTAATTATCTCAGCCGGACGAGTGGACTATGTAAAAGGCACTCGTGAGAAGCTAGAAGCTTATGGACGCCTGTTAGCGCGTCGTCCCGACTTGCATGGCAAAATTAATATGCTGGTCACCTGTGTGGCGTCGGCGTCTGGAATGCGGGTTTACAAAACTGCCCAAACTCAGATTGAGCAGTTAGCTGGAAAAATTAACGGGCGGTATGGGAACTTAGACTGGCTACCGATTATGCTCTATACCCAACCCGTTCCTTTACCGGACTTGCTCTGTTACTACAAAGCCGCAGATATCTGCTGGACAACGCCCCTGAGAGATGGTTTAAACCTGGTAGCGAAGGAATATATCATCACTCACGAGAAACAAGAAGGTGTATTAGTCCTTTCCGAGTTTGTCGGTGCAGCCGTCGAACTCCCGGATGCAATTTTGACCAACCCTTACTCCATCGATCGCATGGATGAATCGATTGATCAAGCGCTGGCTATGTCTCCTGAGGAGCAAAAGGAACGGATGGCGAAAATGTATGACATCGTAACCAAATACGATATTCAGTGCTGGGCAGATCACTTGTTTGAAATGTTTGAGAAAACCAAACATCAGACAGCGAAGCAACAGGAAGCCGTAGCTGTTTAAGCTGATGTTCCAGACGTGCCGTTGCACGTCTGGGTGCAGGGGAGCGGGAGAAAGTGTTGAGTTTTTGACTTAACGTTCTTGTCCTCCTTGTCTCCCTTCTCTTGTCTCCTTGTCGCCCTTATCCCCCCTCTTGATTACTAATTTGCCGCCGTCGCGACTACTGTGGAAGTTAGATGTTACTCAAACTGGATCATGCGTGATTTTCAAACCATCCAGAGCCAAACCTACGATTTAATTGTCATTGGAGGTGGCATTAACGGTGCTGGCGTTGTCAGAGACGCGGCTCTGCGAGGTCTTAAAACGATTTTGCTGGAGAAGGCTGACTTCTGCGGCGGTACGACCAGTTGGTCAACGCGATTAGTTCACGGTGGCTTGCGCTATTTAGAATATTTTGAATTTGCCCTAGTGCGGGAATCGTTACGGGAGCGAGAAATTCTCCTGCATACAGCCCCCCACTTAGTCAAGCCCCTAATGCTGACGATTCCGATCTACAGCGATCGCTCTCGTCCCTATTGGAAAATTCAAGCCGGGATGCTGCTCTATGATATCTTGAGCTTCGAGAAAACGCTGCTACCCCACCGGATGCTGCCTAAAAAGAAGTTTAAGCAGCTATTTCGCCATATCGATCCCGATGGTTTAGTCGGTGGAGCGCAATATTATGACGGTCAGGTGGCGTATGCAGAGCGTTTGGCATTAGAGAATATTATCTGTGCTGAACAAGCGGGAGCCACGGTTCTCAACTATACAGAAGTCACCCAATTACAGCGCCAAGAGGGTCGCATCACCAGCATTACTTGCAAAGATGCCTTAACTGGCGAAGAATTCACCGTCCAAGGGAGCGATCGCGCCGTATTTGTAAATACAGCAGGTCCCTGGGTGGATAAGGTTTGTCACTCTGGGGTGAAAAATGGACAATCAGCGCCCATCGGTGAGAAGAAAAAAATTGGTCCAACCAAGGGAAGTCACATCATTGTCCCTCCCTTCCCCGGCGCACCGGAAACAACATTGTATGTAGAAGCCAAAACGGATGGTCGTCCGTTTTTTATTGTGCCATGGTTGGGCATGTATCTGATTGGCACGACTGATTTGCGACATCAAGGTGCTCTTGACTCAATTAAGGCAGACAACGAGGAAATTGATTATTTACTCACCGAAACTAATCGAATTCTGCCCACTGCCCAATTGTCCCGCCAAGATGTGAAGTTTACTTATGCTGGGGTGCGTCCTTTACCCAATGCAGAGGGGAAGAAACCGGGAAGTGTCACCCGCAGCCATATTCTCTATGACCATACCCCAGAGGGTGTGAGTAATCTGATTTCTCTAATTGGCGGCAAAATCACCACCTATCGCCAAGTGGGTGAAGAGATGGTGAATAAAGTCTATCGCAAGTTGGGACGATCTGCCCCCCCTTGCCCCACCTACAAGAAACTCTTGCCGGGAGCCATTTTACCCAGTGATCCGCGTCTAGAAAAAGCGCTGCAAGACTATCGCACCACATTACCCTTGGCGACAATCCATCACCTGTTTGACGTCTATGGTGCTAAGGCGTTGGATATTTTAGCCTTAACCGACGAAGAACCGGAATTGGCAGAAGCGATTACACCGAACTTGCCGGATATTAAAGCCCAGATTATCTATGCGGTACAGTCAGAATTTGCGCGGACGTTGGTAGATATTGCCCGTCGCCGGACTAGCCTAGCCATGCATACCAACTATGGCTTTGATATTCTGCCAGTTTTGACGGACATCCTGTCTCGATATGGCGGCTGGAGTTCGGCAGAGTGCGATCGCCAAGTTGAGGACTATCGCGCTTTCATGGAAGCCAATTGTATTCCCGATTACGCGATGGCGACTCAGAAAGAAACCCAAACCGTGAGTTAATCACATCAGCAAAGGCAAAAGAACTCATCATCTTCTTTTGCCTTTGACCCTTAACTTGACCAAAATTATTGAGTTCAAAATATAAGATCTATGGTGAGCAATCTCTCAAATTCTCAATCCAGCTCATCTCAAGCTGATACAACCTCACAAACCAATCAGGCTCATGCACACTCCCACCGGAGACCGGCGCCAGAAGCCACCCTCGCCATTCTCGGCGCTGGTGCTTGGGGTAAAGCGTTGGCAACAATTGCCAGACATAAGAATCATCAAGTTCGACTGTGGTCTCGCAGCAGCGAGGAATCTCTAGAAGAGGTATTAGCGGATATTGATATGCTAGTCTCCGCGATTCCAATGAAAGGGGTGGCGACGACGGCGGCTAAAATTCAAGAAATTGGTTTGCCGGATTATGTGACAATTATTACCGCCACCAAGGGATTAGACCCAGAGACAACTCGTACCCCTTCTCAAATCTGGGAAGCTGACTTTCCCAACCATCCTATTGTGGTACTCTCCGGTCCCAATCTCTCCAAAGAAATTGAGCAAGAACTCCCCGCCGCCACAGTGGTGTCGAGTACAGATATGGCAGCCGCTTCTGAAGTGCAAACGGTATTTTCCTCCAGTCTCTTCCGAGTGTACACCAGTCCAGATCCCCTTGGCACCGAACTCGGAGGAACTCTGAAAAACGTGATTGCGATCGCGGTTGGGGTTTGTGATGGTCTAAAATTGGGTACCAACGCCAAATCTGCCCTGATTACCCGTGCGTTAACTGAAATCCTTCGGGTTGGAACTCACTTAGGCGGACAAACGGAAACCTTCTTCGGATTATCAGGTTTGGGCGATATGCTAGCGACTTGCAGTAGTGTACTCAGCCGTAATTATCGCGTCGGTTACGGTTTAGCCCAGGGAAAAAAATTGGAGCAAATTCTCGAAGAATTACAAAGTACCGCCGAAGGGGTAAACACAGCCAATGTATTGGTTAAAATTGCCAATCGCGAGCAGATCCCCATCCCCATCTGTCGGCAAGTTTATCGCCTACTCAACCATAAAATTACGCCCCAAGAGGCTGTAGAAGCATTGATGGAGCGGGATTTGAAGGCAGAATTTTGCGATTTGTTCTAAACCGTTACCTAAGACATCAGCAAGTCTAGGCAGAAAAGCTCATATCTAGGCTTGCTGCTTACTTTCTGCTTCATCTGGGTGATAACACAGATTTCACAGATTGAATAACATTCTGTAGGATTATGCAGACTAGCCAAAAACTCTCCCTTCCTACCATGGGCTGCGGAACGTGGGCGTGGGGAAATCGACTACTCTGGGGATACGACGAAAGCATGGATGACGAGTTGCAAGCTGTCTTTAATCTGTGTGTAAGCAACGGCGTCACCTTATTTGATACGGGTGATTCTTATGGAACAGGCAGATTAAATGGACGCAGTGAGCAACTCCTGGGACGATTCTCTAGCGACTATTCTGGTATAAACCAAGAGAACCTATGCATTGCCACCAAGCTAGCCGCCTATCCCTGGCGATTGACACGCGGCTCAATTGTATCCGCCTGTCAAGCCTCTGCACGACGGTTGGGACGAAATGTTGATTTAGCACAGATGCATTGGTCTACTGCTAATTATGCACCGTGGCAAGAAGAACGGCTTTTGGATGGTTTGGCTGATCTCTACGAAAAAGGACTGGTGAAGGGAGTTGGACTCTCTAATTATGGACCCAAACGACTTCAAGAAATTTATCCCAAATTTAAAGAGCGAGGGGTTCCGATTGCTACGTTACAAGTCCAGTATTCACTCTTGTCTACTTATCCTGTTACCGAATTGGGTATCAAAGACGTTTGTGATCAATTGGGAATTCAACTGATTGCCTATAGTCCTCTGGCGTTAGGATTGTTGACGGGAAAGTATTCTGAGAAAGATCCATTACCGAAAGGGTTACGCCGTTTGTTATTTAAGCAGTTATTACCCGGAATCCAACCGCTTTTAGGTTGTTTACGAGAAATCGCCTCCTCCAAAGAAAAAACCATGGCGCAAGTTGCGATTAATTGGTGTATTTGTAAAGGCACTTTGCCTATTCCTGGTGCAAAGACGATGAAACAGGCACAAGAGAATATTGGTGCGCTGGGATGGCAGTTAAGTGCTGGTGAGATTACTGAATTGGATCAAGTGGCGGCAAGTTTAGATAAGGCGATGGTTCAAAACATTTTTCAAACGCGATAACACATATATCTATATAGGGTCTGCTGAGTAAGTTTTGTGGTGAGGGGAGGGAAAAGGGAAAAGGGAACAGGGAACAGGGAACAGGGAACAGGGAACAGGGAACACCTCGGCTTCGCTCGGTGTAATAAGATAAAGAAAATGAAGAGTTAAATTTTTTAGAGAAGGCATACTATGAGCAACTACCCAAGAACATTTTCACACATTGGAATCTCCGTCCCAGATGTGGAGAAGGCTGTCGAATTTTACAGCAAGGTTATGGGTTGGTATCTCATCATGAAGCCAACCGTTATCGAAGAAGAGTCAGATACGGCAATAGGTCAAATGTGTATTGACGTATTTGGCACCGGTTGGGGTTCCTTTAAAATTGCCCACATGTCTACCGGTGACCGGATCGGGGTAGAGATGTTCGAGTTTAAAAACAACGAAAAACCCAAAGATTTTGAATACTGGAAAACAAGCACGTTTCATTTTTGCGTCCAAGATCGTGATATTGAAGGTCTTGTCGAAAAAATAGTAGCGCATGGGGGTAAACAGAGAATGCCAATTCGAGAGTATTATCCTGGTGAAAAACCCTACAAGATGGTTTATGTAGAAGATCCATTCGGACTGATATTTGAAGTTTATTCCCACAGTTATGAGCTTACTTACTCTCAGGGCGCATATTAAACTGAAGTTCCTCCCATACAGATGTACTGCACCCAATAGATTTTTATTTGAGCATTACCGCGAACACTAATCGACTTCCAGCGTTAAACTTGGCATGAGTCGCTGTAAGTTTTTTAACGATTTACCTTGCCAAGGAATGTTCTGAGAACCTTTTACAATCATTTTAATCGTCTTTTTCTGTCTAACTTTAATCGCAAATTTCGACAACATGCTAATTCCCGAACTGTTGAGAAATTGCAGATCTCGCAAATTGAGCGTCAGGATAGAGGGCTGACTCTCTATGGCTTGATCGAGTAAGTCTATAATTGGTGCATATTCTTCGGTGCCACTTAGCCGTAGGGAACCTTTCCAAGAAACGATTGAATTTTCTTGATCATACAATACACTATACGTATCACTTTTAACTTCCATTTTTCCCATCCTTGACAAAATTATGGCGTTCTCAAAAGCTGATTAAATAAACAAACTTACTCATAGACATCTCTAGAAATTAAGATTTAACCACTGTTTGACAATGGTTTCAGATGAATTATCGGAGATGTCTAATGTCGTGGCTTAAAACCACGAACCGTAAGCTCTAAAATATACCTCGTTTTGGATTTTAAATGTTGAATTCATGTTTACCGTTTTCCTTGACGACGGCACTGACGCTTCATACCGTCAATCGCACCATGGTGGTGACGGTGGTAATCGGTGGCGTCTTTGCCAGGGTTTCAAACTTCCAGCCGAGGGTTGCCATGTAATCATTGATCATGGTTAAAAATCCTAAGCGAGAAGCCGTGCTGGTTTCGTCTGCTGCATTTTGTTCTAACTGATGAATATACAACTCTTGGGGGTCTGATGTCGTCAATTTCTGGAGATATGCCTGAAAATTATCCAGAATTTGGGGAGGAACCGTGTTTTTTGTCAAGAAGACTAAGCTGTCGTTATACAGGTGTAAGGCGATACTAATGGCGTGCGGTGAGGTATCATCGTTAAACTTCATGGCGTTCTCTAACAGCTCATTGGCAATGTAACTCACAGCACTCTTAATCTCCACTTGTTGAGCTGTAGCATTCGTATCCTCTTGGTCAGTGGGAAAAAATGTTACCACATAGTCCGCCATGAAATCTGCGGATAACCCATTATTCCGCCAGCGATGCTTTAACGGAATCGAGCTGGGTGAAAATTGGATAACCAAGTATTCCTCACTGGGAGGTAGCTGTTCGTTGAAATCTCCAAAGATCTGAGTCATATCGCGTTTGTCGGTAGTCTGTTTGAGGAGTGCCAAAGAAAACAATCATAACTTGTAAGCGTCAGGCGTAATCTTTTTCCCAGTTCCCTATTCCCTAACTATCCTGTTGAATTGGTGGGACGCCGGAGCGATCGCGCAGCAAGGATGGTTTGGGTTTAATCACTAACAGCGTTATATCATCATAAACCTTTTGTGTCCCAATATGACGCCGCACATCTTCAATCACGGCTTGGCGAATTTCCTGGGCTGACTGTCGCCAGTTGTCACTGAGAATCTGACACAGACGTTCAATCCCATACTGTACGCCTTGGGGATTTTCGGCTTCGGGAATTCCATCGGTGTAGAGAACCACCACATCGCCAGGATTTAACTGGATTTCCGCATCGGCGACAAAATCGGCAATATCGGCGACTAGACCAATGGGAAAGCCTAAATCGATGGTATCAATCCGCTCAATTCTACCACCAGAACGCACGACTATCATTTCTTCATGTTGTCCACTCAAGCGCAGTTTATCTTGGTGATAGTCCAGGAGGGAGAGAGTGAGATTTTTCTCAGATTTCATTCGCTGGATATTATGATAAATCGTTCGATTCAGGACACTTAAAAATTGCTTTGAATCCGTTTTCGCTCCTTCCAACAACGTTCTCACCGCCGTTTGCACCATAATCATCAAAACTCCACTTTCTAACCCATGTCCCGTGACATCGCCAATACCAATAGTGACATGACCATTATTTTGCAGGACATCATAATAGTCGCCGCCAACTTCAGTGGCGGGTTCCATAAAGCCAGCGATGTCTAATTCAGCAATCTGGTTCAGTTCCTCCTGTTTAGGTAACATCATCTGTTGCAGACGACGAGTTACCTCAACTTCAGCACTCAGGCGCAGATTTTCGGCTTTCAAACGACTATTGAGCAGGGTAATTTCCTGATTCGCTTGAGCCAATTGAGCCGTGCGTTTCTCCACTCTCGTTTCTAATTCTTCATTGGCATGTTGGAGGGCATCTTGACTCTGACGCAATGCGATAGTCGCTCGTTGAACCGCTTTTTGCAGTCGCACTGGCTCACTGACTAAGATATAAACTAACACCCCAGCTAATAGTGCTGATAATCCGCCCCCTATCCACAACCATTTGGAAATAGGTGCCGTTGATGCCCATCCATTATCAGGAATTGCCGCTAATTGCCATGATCCGTTCGGTAACGTTACCTCGAAACGGACAGGATTTTGTTGAAAAATACTAGCATCGCCGAAAAATAAGTCTCCCGTTTCACCCAACCCATCTTTGCCACGAATCGCATATTGGATTTGGCTGGATGGATTGAGTAATTCGGCGTCTTTAAATAATGTGTTCCGGTCAAATCCAATACCCACTAGACCCCAATAGCGACCACTTTGGGGAGGTTGGTCGGGGGGCGTGATAAATATCGGGGTACGACTAATAAATCCCCAATTTTTTTTAGGTTCTAACTGCAACGGACCAGCAAAAACGGTTTGGCGGCTTTGAATGGCTCTCTCAATGGCGTCTCGTTCTTCCGGAATAGTCATCGGATTAAAGCCAATCGCGTCTTCATTTCCGGCTAAGGGATAGAGATGACTAACGATGTTATCTTTATACAGGGCTAAGAATTCAATCCCTTGTTGATCTTCGACGAGGACCCTAGAGAGACGCTCAAATTCGCTTTGGGTAATGTCTGGGTTAATCGTGGACACATACGCCAATAAACCTCGTGTGAGAAAAAGTCGCTGATTGAGGGCGGCTTCTAAGCGGGCTCTCGCTGCACTCAGTTGATTGAGAACATCCGAACGTTGTTGTTCTGAAAACCGTTGGTATTCAGCGCGTTCAAAACCCCTAACTACAGTTAGCAGAATAACTACCGTTAAGAAGGCGGCAAAATAAGGAAAAACGCGATTATTTAGGGCAGAACGGATTAAAAACCATGGGTTGTTTTTCATTGGTTAGGGAACAGGGAACAGGGAACGGGAAACAGGGAACAGCCAATAGGCAACACCTCGACTTCGCTCGGTGTGTCATAGGCAATAGGCAATAGGCAATTAAATGTTAAAATTTTTTCTTTGTTTAATCACGAGTAAGGTGATATCATCGTAAATTTGTTGTTCTTGAATATGCTGGCGTAGATCATCAATAACGGCTTGCCGAATTTCAGCAGCAGATTGTTGCCAATTCTGACTGAGAATCTGACACAAGCGTTCGATGCCATATTGTATCCCTTTGGCATTTTCTGCCTCGGGAATCCCATCGGTGTAGAGGAAAACAGTATCTCCCGGATTTAACTGGACTTGAATATGTGCCACGAAATCAGCGATATCAGCATCTAAACCAATGGGAAACCCTAGATCAATGGTATCAATTCGCTCAATATGACCTCCAGCACGCACGACAATGATCTCTTCATGTTGTCCGCTCAAATTGAGGATGCCTTTTTGATAGTCCAACAAAGCCAAGGTAAGGTTTTTGTCGGAGTTCATCCGCTGGATGTTTTGATAAATGGTGCGATTGAGGATATCTAAAAATTGCTTGGGGTCAGTTTGGTTACTTTCTAAGAGGGTGCGGACAGCGGTTTGTACCATTAAGCTTAATACGCCGCTTTCTAAACCATGTCCCGTCACATCACCAATACTAATTTGGACGCGATCGCGATACGGTAAGATATCATAATAATCCCCACCCACTTCCGTCGCCGGTTCCATAAACCCAGCAATCTCTAAGTCAGGAATTTGATTCAGTTCTGCCTCTTTTGGAAGCAGCATCTGTTGCAAGCGACGAGTGACCTCAAGTTCAGCGCTCAATCGCAGATTTTCTGCCCTGAGACGTTCATTGAGCGTGGTAATTTCCTGATTTGCCCGAAACAAATCGGCTTGGGCTTTTTTGCGTTCAGAGATGTCACGAAATGTACCCGTATAAAAGCAATCTTGACCCGATTTAGTCTCCACAACCGTTGCTTCTAGAGGAAAACGAGACCCATCAACGCGACAGCCAACAATCTCATGTCTGCCCACTTTTAATAACCGTTCCATTCCTGTATACGTCTCATCGGCGGCGGGGGTTGACCAATCCAATAGCTGATGAATATCCATGCTGATGAATTCATTGATAGAATACCCAAATATCTCTTTTGCACTCGGATTAGCCGTGACAATTTTGAGTTGAGGTTTGGTGAAGGTAATAATCGCATCCATTGCCGTTTTCACAATGGCATCGGTGCGCGTTAACGCATCTTCTAACGCATCCATCACCTGGTTATAACGCTGGGCAATTTGACCGACTTGGGTAAACGGTTCAACAGGCACTCGTAAGCTTAAATCTTGGGTCTGGGCTTGGGCTTCCATTACCTGAAACAGGTCATAAATTTCAGTTTTGGCGCGATGTTCGGACACATTTAAACCAATCTGTTCCGCCTCAATACTCACCCGCATTGGGAAAAAACGATTGGTGATGAATAATAGGAGATAGGTTATGCTAAATGCCCAAATCCCACAACTAAGAATTCCGATTCCCTGTACACCAAGCTGTAGCACTGGACTCAACCCCGTATTCACTAATTCCGGTTGACCAAACAAGGCGACAGCTAATGTTCCCCAAATTCCTCCACCCAGATGCACAGGTATAGCATCTACCGCATCATCAATCCGCCACCGTTCTAACCAACTCGACATCAAGGTGGCAATAATCCCCCCAACCGCCCCAATAATCACGGATGCGGGAGAGGTGACAACATGGCAACAGGCGGTAATCGAGACTAATCCAGCCAAGGAACCATTGATGAGGGATTCAACTTCCGGAAGTTGACACCGATACCAGCTAACCATTCCGGCTGCCATCATTCCGGCAATACCTGCTAGCACGGTATGCACAATAATACTAGGGACTTGCTCATTTAAACTCAATGTGCTGCCCCCATTGAATCCCAACCAGCCAATCCACAATAGCATTGCACCTAAAACCGAAAGGGGTAAATTAGACCCGTGGATTTTTCGCGGCGGTAGATGATCCGGAAATCGCCCGGTGCGTGATCCGATAATCATCAGACTGGCGAGGGATACCCATCCCCCCAAACTATGAACCACTGTGGAACCCGCAAAATCTACAAAGCCTAATTGTTCTAGCCACCCCACGGATACATCTAAATCAATCCCGTTCCACGCCCAATGTCCAAACAGGGGATAAATCAAACCAGAAACCAAACCCGCTAAGATTAGATAAGCCCGAAACTTCATCCGTTCCGCCACCGCCCCAGAGACAATCGTAGTGGCGGTGCTACAAAACATGGCTTGGAACAAAAAGAATGCCGCCAATCGGGGTGTGGTTTCAACGTGAACGAAGAAATGAGTTGAGCCAATCCACCCTAGCACTGAGGTACCAAACATAAAAGCATATCCGAACGCCCAAAATAAGGCGATAGATATGCCCAAGTCAGCTAAGTTTTTAATGGCAACATTGATACTATTTTTCGATCGCGTCAGCCCTGACTCTAGGCACATAAACCCGGGTTGCATCAGGAATACCAAGCCAGAACAGACGAGGAGCCACAGAATATCAATCACTTATATCTGCCCCTTGTTTTTGGCATACAAATATATATCATCCTTACAGATATGCCAGGTCTAATTCCAGAACATTCAATTCCTCCCTACCATTCCCCTTGTTGCTGAACTATCCCCCCTAGGGCATATTTGCTAATCTATTTGTTATCAATGGTTGTGGCTATCTGTATGGTTGGGGATAAGGTGGATAGGGCTTACGGCTGATTGGACAGCGATCGCGTACTGTGATCAGTTAGGCTAAACTCAGAACCCATTCCATACCCCAGGATTCAGAAACAATGACAGCTACAACCACCCAATCCATCACTTTGTCAGAGTTTCTCCAGCTTCCAGAAATCAGGTATTTAGTTGGTTAAAAATGAACTGAGGTAACCTCGAATTATACAGATAGGTCAACAACAATGAGCAACAGCAACGAGCCGAACCCCTTTTTTGACGATGATAAAGTCAATAAAGATGAACTCTTTATCGAAGTTCCCCCGGATCAAACACCTCCCTATCAGGAACGAATTCCCTCTGGATATGACCCCATGGGAGAAATCCATCTCAGGGGTCGAGCCTTTAGAAGTCTCTCTGGGGGAACAATCTCTTGGTGGATACTGATTTCTGGTTGGTTCATCTTTGGAGGACCAGCTTTATTAATACTGATTAATGCGATTATCTTGCAATCCTTCGCGCTTGTCATCCCATTAGGCTTGGCTGCTATTCCTCTATTAATTCTCTGGAGAGGTACGGCTGCAAAATTATCTACGACCAAGCGTAGAAGGAGATAATTAGACTGGCGTCCTCTAAGTCGGATTATGATATATTAATTAGACTTCTGTAGGACAGGATGTATAGCCATGTCACGAGTCAAGCTTGTATATCCGAAAATCCCAGATAGTAGAAACTGTCCTCTAGAGCGATGTATCGCCTTTGAGAAATATGATGGTACTAATCTCCATTGGGTTTGGGAGGTTGAGCTTGGCTGGTATGCTTTCGGCACACGTCGAGACAGATTTGATTTGGATGATATGGGTATTGCTGAATTTAATGCTGATCATCCTGGCTTGGAGGAAGCACCTGAGATTTTCCAGAACGATTTTGCCAATTCTCTGGATAGCCTATTTCGAGATAACCCTCAATATTTCTGTCCGGAAATTACAGTATTTACAGAATTTTTAGGATCTAGCTCTTTTGCTGGAATGCATAAAATAGAGGAGGCTAAACAACTTATACTTTTTGATGTCCAGACTGATAAAGGAATCATTCATCCTGAGCAACTTATCCGTGACTTCAGTGAATTAAACATCCCAAAAGTTGTTTATCGCGGCAAGATCACTGGCAAGTTTATCGATGATGTCCGTCAAGGAAAGTATAGTGTTGCTGAGGGTGTTGTATGTAAGGGAGGTAATCGTAGCTCTAATCAGGTGTGGATGGTGAAGATTAAAACATACGCTTACATGCAAAAGCTACAACAGGCGTTTAAAGATAATTGGGAGAATTACTGGGAGTAATCAGCAAAGCTTACGATACTCTAGTGGTATATATCAACGCCGTTGCGTTTCTCCGTATTCCTCGTTATCAAATTGACAGTTTAATCACA
>JGI12140J13697_1109961_pt1 | contig 14719 bp, 16 predicted proteins | sample ElkSlonscriptome_5_FD_13697 | JGI IMG/M metagenome (IMG submission 13697) | reverse complement strand
CGGAGCCGGAGCAGGAGTTCCTGTTAGAGGGTTATTCCCTGACCCTCTAACCCAACCAGATATATCTTGTAAAGGAATCCCAGTAGCCGTAGATATCTGTTGCTCATTAACACCAAACTTCTTGGCAGCATCATGCATGGCTTGGTATAAGCCTTGACCTTGAAGACCTTGCGATACTAGTGAGTTATAATAATCTTTTATTTGCGCCTGAGTAGCCATTATTCGCCCCCCTCGTACTCATAATCATACATGGGATTCCACGAATTGATCGCCTGAGTAGTCGATATTTTATCATCAAGCAGATTTCTATACTCTTGTCTGGTATCACGCAACAGATCCAATCGTGTCTGCTGCTGAGCCAATTCCTCTGGAGTAAACGCCAAAAGGTCAGCGACATTGGGTGGAGTGACTACCTGCTGATTCAAATACCCAAAATCTGGATTAACATTTCTAACTTGGAAAGCAGACCCATCTATAGGCTTCCCCATGAGAGCGTTATACATCTGATTACCGCCAGATATCAACTGATTCTGGGCGTTTTGATTGCCCTGCTGGACTGCTCTAAATTGTTCGGGAACAGACTGACCATACATATCTATAGACTGTTGTTGTCCTTGAGTCATAGCCTGTATTGCGGGATCAGCAGTTTTAGTTATGTCTCTGCGGCCTAATTCAGTCTGTCTTTCAAGTAGATCCAAAGTTTCTTGATTGAATTTAATTTGCTCTTTTTGAGCACTGCTATCCATACCTCCACTACCCATGATTAAGCCTCCTAATCAATTGATTATTAGTGGCCCCAAAAAGAGTCACATCACCAAGAATACCATTTTTCAAATAACTTTTCGTCCTGACTCCTTCTTGGACGAACCCCAATTTTCTAACAAATATACAAATATTTCTTTTGTAAGATGGCACCTCTGCTATAATTTTACGATATGGAGCACTGGAGCACAGATCTAGATACCATCTTATTGATTCACGCAATAAAACAAAAGCATTTTTCCTATATTTGGGAAATATCATAGGATGTGCTCTTAGACATACCCTTGAAACATAATCTAAGGCTAAAAGCCCCACAAAAACTCCATCTTTGTTTATAATAAGCCATATGGTTCTCTGTAGATTAGGCTCATAATGTTCCATAAGGTGACCTTCTTCTGTAACGTCTTTCCACATACAAAACATTATAGATTTTATAAGGTTAACATCAAATGTCCTTGAAATAGTTACGCCAGTTTCCAACCTTGAGTCCTATCGCCGCCAATATCATCTTGAACTTTTATGTAAAGAACGTCTCCGCCGACTCCGTTAATGTCATAATAATGTTGATTTTCTTCAGCTTCGATGACACCTTCTGGACTACCCGACCCTCTAATAGGCAACAATTTAGTAACTAGCGTTTGCCATTCTTGAAAGGTGCGAGTCATAATACCATTTTCACCTACTATAGGCTGGGACACCAACAAAACACGTCTTGACATTATTTTACCTTTGCATACGCTGAAATTAACACTGGCTTAACGGCATCAGTCATAGTGAACCTAAACACAACGTCATTGGCATATCTTCCAAGACGTCTCCATATAGCTCTTCTATTATATTCGCCTATCTTACCGGATCCTCTGCTTCTTTGATCCACCCATGTTTTGCCCCCGTCCGGGCTTAAATCAAGCAAAATTTGAGGGTTAGGAAATTCAGAGTTACCGACTCCCATTTCAGCCTCTAATTCAACTTGAGGTATAAAAATTCTTTTCCCTTGTGCATGGATAACAGGACTTGAAGCTCTACGTATGATCGTGTTGCCATATTCTTTGTAATAATCTTTACTCATCAATCCTATTCGACCGTCGATTCTATCAAACACGATCATAGAACCATAAGCATTGACCATAGACGAAACTCTATATTCAACTAACTCGTCATTGATTATGCTCTTTCTCTCAGACCATAGACCTGTGATAGTTTCAAATACAAAAGTAGTAGACCCTATCGAAAACCCTACAAAATAAGCTCCTTTTTCGGAGTAGCTCCAAGAGAATGTTTGCTCTAAAGAACTATCCGATAATTCTTGAAGAAAATTATCTATTGCTGTAGTGCTTATTTTTTTAACAGTTGACCCGACGAAAGCCCATATAGCTGGGCTTTCATTCTTACCCGATCCAATCCACATTATAGTATCGGAAGATTCAACAACCGATAGAGGAGATGATACTCCCTTTGATAGATATAGGCCGGATCTAGTGAATGGGAATCCAGATCCACCCACATTTTGAAATGCTTCTGTTGTTATCTCACCCGCAATGAACAACTGATTTTTAAACACAAAAGGCACAACAGTGTTATCCGGGTTAGCCTCAGCAGAGCCGAAATCTAAAGCGTTATAGCTGGTAGCATCGTTGATAGCACTAACAATAAATTTCTTACTATCAGTGGTAAAAACGAAATACCCGTCTATAAACACAACATATTGCGGATCACCATTAGCTCTGAAATCAGGGTCTGTTATTTCTACTATGGAGTCGGGACTAGGGGTATAAACATAACCCTTGCCTCCCGGAATCAACAACACAATTTGAACTCCATTCTGGGCAACAGATACCCTACCAGACCCTTCAATAAATCCTAAAGAATCTACCGAATGATCTTCATTCAATCGGTATAAAGAATTACCGTTGACGAAATAAGGAACCCCATTTAGAACTATAGAGGCTCTATTCTGCTGTGAAACCTCTCCTGTATTCGCTATTTCGGATATCCCAGGAGTGCCAAACAATTGTTTTTTTGATTTTGCTGTAGTTTGAGGAGCATTGACATACCAGTTTAAGCATTCTTGCGCACTGACAGGAATAGAATCAGACACGTAGAACCCGTTAGTTGGTAAAATGTCAATCGTGTTACTCACTATGCGACCCTCAACACAGCTTGGACAAGAACAAGATTGACTGTGTCATCATTATTTTCTCCCCATATCTCGACATAATCATTTGGTTGGAGTACCTGCCTCCACAGCCCAGTGATAGAGGCGGAAACATTACCTGAAACAGTTCCTGATTTTCCGGCAGTAGTTATTACAGAACCATTGAGCGCAGGATAAATAGTTATCGATATGAGACCTCCTGCCGCTGCCTCTACCGAAGTTGAGAAGTCTATGCTGACAGAAATAGGGCTTTCACCTATATACGTTATTCTCCCATCAGAAGTAGTTTCAAACCAACTTGCTAAATTTTCTGTAAAAGTAGCCGCCATTTTTACGGGAGTATTCGACGAAGAAATCACGGTCTCAGTAGAATTACCCGATACCGAACACATACCAGAAGGATTAGTGTCTGGTATTCCACTATTCGCGGCAAAAGCCCATCTGACATCATCAACACTTATGCCGTTTAGAGTATTCCCCGACCCCGCAAATCTACATAAAGACAAAGACCCGAGGCCTCCAGACGCTATGTTAGCGGAATCAACGGCACCATCCAGTAAAACACTACTAGGTTGACTGTCTTGTACAAAAATTCGATCGCCGATAAAATTATCTAAAACAACAGAACCAAAGTCTATAAAACTACCGTTTAAATTTAAAACTATCTGAGATTCTATAAACACAGTATTGATAGTGCCCGACAGCAATAACCCGCCACTTATCAATTGAATCCATGATACTGAACTAAACCGGACAAAATTAACATTTTCTATGGTGCCAATATCGTCCACAGAACAACTCGATTCTACCAACTGAATTATACTATCCGATCCGGTTATGTCATACAATGATCCATTGACACAAGAATATACCATGCCAAAAGATTTGAACTGAACATTGTCACCAGTAAACATTGCACCAGTACCGGAGTATGTAAGAGTGGTCAACGTTTGTGACCCAGATCGTATAGAATTTTTACTTCCAAGCTCAAATCTTGCCGTAGTTGTGACGTCATTAATCAGAAGATATTCAGTATCATTCGCTAAAGTGATCACCCCACCAATATCATCAGGAAAATCTGAAAGTTGACTTACAACCACAGTCTTAGTGGTAACAGGAGTATCAATTTGAGATATTTGTATGGACTGACCAACAATCCCAACTCCAATTCCATTTCCAGCTAAGATGCTTCTGAATTGCAAGGTATCGGCTGAAACATCTTCTATAACAGAAGCACCTGAATTGTCCGACGCAACATTCAATCCAAGAGCAATACCATTTTCAGGACTTAAACTAGCCGATATCCCAACTCCGGGTTCTAGATTCCGTACGTTATTAACCGAACCTTGAATATCTAAAACGGCAATGCCAGTGGGATCACCAGCTTGGACTATGGTGCCAGTAACCCCTAAAGAATCCGTCAGATCCTCAAAGGAGATTTTCCAGTTTGTGCCATCATCAACAAAATCAAAAGTAGACCCATCAGGCACAACAGACTTAGAAGGGAACAGGCTCTTTTTCCTTCCTTGACTACGATTTCTGTTATTAGTCATTAGAAGCCCCCTCAGTGCCCGATTCCAATCCAACAGATCCAGTTGTTTCAGCTAATATAGGATCTTCGTCCGACTCATAGAAATGATAATCGCTGAAGGTATCGTCGTAGTTACCAGAACCAATGGGTAAAGTGGTTGGATAGTTTGAGGTGGGAACACTAACGCCAATTTGCATCATTGCTTCATGGCCATTTCTTGCCTGCTTAAGCAAAGCATTTGAAACCTCAGCGTCAAAATCTGGAGCTAATTCTAGAGCCATATTAGCGACCAATCCTCTTATGGCCCCAGCAGGAATTGTCACTTCGTCACCTAAATCTGAAACTTCTGTATATCCTAACTCAATACCCTCTGCGTTTAACGCAAGCATATATTGATTGAGAGAGAATATAAACGTCTGGGCTTCGTCAGAAGGTATTGGAGCCTCACTCGCTTGGACTAATATCTTGCCAAGTGAAGCTTTCATAATCTGTTCTACTGTGGCCATGATCCACCGCCTTTAAGTTAGCCTTTTGCGACTGGCTTCTTTTTCACAGGCTCCTTTTCAGACTCCTTCTTCCAGCCTAATGACTCTGCATATTTCTCAGTAGCATAAAAATCGTTTAACTCGATTTTTTTGCCGTTGGATTTGATCCATGTGCCCATTATATCACCTATAGATAAAGGTGGTCTATGGACCACCTTTGTTGGTTAGCCATTTGATGGCTAAATTAAGGAGTGATGCCGAATCCTTGACCCGCAAAGAATGGATTCAACACGGCGTAGGCGGGACGGAAATCAATCCGTACGATCTGCTTATTCTCTCTAAAGCTGGTTCCTTTAGAAATTCGGAATTGAAGGCCGTCTTCGGTGGTAGCGATAGTGTCAGTAGAATAAAGCTTCTTAATAGGAACTGAACCTATCGAAAACGCTTGTTTGTGCCAAAAGAGGTTAGGTTGAATGATGTCACCCGCACTGCCAAGCAAAGTGACCACATCACCAGATACCGGAGCAGAATCAACACTATTGTATGCGCCACCAGTCTCAAAAATGGCAGGACCAGAAACTTTGATGGTTCCAGCACCAGCACCACTAAGAGTCACACCCTCTACAACTACACCAGTATAAAGGACATTTGATGCAGTTTCATCGATAATAGGCTTACGAGTCGCAAGATTGAGACGGTTACGACCTGCAATCTGAATAACTTCGCCAGCTTGAACTACCAAATTAGCTTGAAACCCTGTTACGGCCAAATCCTGTACCATGGTATCTTTATGGGTCACGTAGGTTACATCAGGGTTAGAAGCCAAAGTTCCCGCCCTATCCGCACCGGCAGCGATAGTAATAGAATCCAACGTAGTAGCTGTCATAACTTTTAAACCAGCAAAGTTTTCAGTTATGATTGCCTTACGATGGGCATCGCTAATGAGACTACCGGCAGGACCGCCTGCACCTAAAGATCGCTGGTCACTCGCCAAAGATCGCTGGGTGAAAGGGTTAACGGTGGCGCACCAACTACCATCCATGGGAATACCATGGGCATGCATAACAGCACCCATTTCGGCAATGTGATCCCATTTTGATATTGCTACTCCATAATCACCAGAAAGGAGACCGGAATTTTTAGCCATAAACGCAGCAAAATCAAGCTCAACGTCGGTCTTGATCCTAGTGGCCATAGGTGCCAAAAGTTGGTCTTCTTGGTCCATCTCTAAGGCTTGTTCAGCTTCAGAGAAATCCACTTCTTCAGTGAAATAATCCTGAACAATGCCAAATGCCTTACCGGTTGTGATTGGAGTTGAGGTGGTGGCAGATATGTCTCCATCAGGAGTCCTTTTGGACACAAAATCTGTTCTTCGCTTAAATGCTGTGCGATCGCCAGTCGAAGGGTCAAACTTCCCATCTAACATCTGAGTATCGACGTTTTTAGATAAAACGCGTTCAGAGTCGAAATGCTCTAAGAATACTCTTGCGAGTTTCTCGGTTATGTTACTGTCAAAATTGTTGTTAGCCACGAGCAGCTACTCCTGTCAAGTAAATGATGCTCCCTTTGGCCCTCTTTTCTTAGGGCCTACCCCATTTCCTTTTAGAGGATCAGTGGGGTCAGGAGCATTTGATATTCGTTTTTTCAGTCTTTTAGCATTTTCTTTAACTTTACCGTAAAGAGTGCCAAGTTCAAAAGGGTCAGCGTCATTGAGCTTTTGGACGATACTTGGATTTTTAGCCATGTACATCGTCATAAGACCACCCTCAGGCTCATCCAATACTCTCATTACAACGTCTTCCCTAAGCCCCACATTGGCCACTATAGAGCCTGCAGATTGAAGATCCTCCTTAGTAATGCCATGTTTAACAGCATTATTTCTGTAAGTTTCTACCTTAGTATTGACTTGATCATATTGGGCTTGCTGCTGAAGTCTAATTGCTTCTTGATTTTTCGACTCCGCTAGTGCCTTGCTGGCATCTTGCTTAGCCTTCTCTTCAATAAGCTTATCTCTAGCCGCAAGCTTCTCCTTATAGTCAGAATCGTAAGGGTCCGGATAATCTGGAATTACAATTTCTTTCTGTTCGGGAGCCTGTTGTTGCCTTAGCCGCTGCAATTCCTTCTCTGCAGCTTGCGCTCTTTGTTCTGCCTCCTTTATCTTCTTAGTTTTCTTAGCAGCGAGATCATTGAGAATCTGCTGTTGTTCTTCGGTGAACTCGACACTGAGTTTTTCACTAGTTTCAGACGAATCAGATTGATTCTCATCAACTTGAGTATCGCCTTCTTCTGGTTTGTCGCCATCGTTGCTTGGAACTGGATCTTCAACTCCAGGATCCACCGTTCCAATTAACTTATCGTCTTTTGTCAAGACGTTATTAGGATTCAAATTGCCAGAATCAGTGTTTTCACCTGTTACATCCATAATTTCCCACCAAGGGTAGCTGCCGTGATACCGTCACGTTCGGGATTTTCCCCCTAGTTAAAGGGTAGCTGCCGCGAGTCGTCGCGTACGTAAAAACATTTTAACACAAAAGATATATCTTTGTCAAGTATTCTTTTGTTACAAAGGGCCTTTCACCCTTCTCGGTTGAAATTCAACATGCAAATGAGTATCGTGGTGAACCACGTCGTAATTTTCGTTTAAAGACTTTCTAACCTGATTCACTATACTAGTCAAACTTTCAGAGTCAACATTCCTAGTCCTGAAATCAACAGCATTACCAGCATAGTGTAAAGAGTTACGAGAGTGAGTGCCGTCCATCATGCTGGTTATAACGCAATCATAACCATGATCTGAAAAAGCTTGATGTACAGCCATTATAGCTAGAGTCAACCCTATATTGTTGTCTGGAATGGCTCCTCTTTTAAAACTAATCATCTATGTCATCCTCCATAGCGATCATGTTTGCCACATCTATGGGACTAGGGGAGGGTGAAGAAGGAGGAGGAAGCTGGGATTGAGGCGGAGCTATTTGTTGACCAACTCCGGTCAAGTTAGATAAAATTTCGATAATCTTGGCGTTTTGCAACTTGATGTTTGCAACAGACTCATCTGACTTGCGTTGCTGTTCTCGCATGGATAAAATAAGATCTTGCTGCTGTTTTTTAATTTCTAGTCTAAACTGCTCCGATCTTTGGTTTGCGGTCAACATGTTTTGCATATCCCCTTGCTCCAACTTTTGTCGTTGCAAAGCGGCATCTTGCTGCAGTTTCTGTAACTCTAACTGATTCTTTTGTTCTTGCAGTGCCGCATTGGACTGTACCTGCATGCCTTTGATATGGGCGTTTTGCATGTCAGCCTCTGCTTTCATCTGTTCGGCTTCTGCCATCTTCATCGCGGCAGGGTCAGTAGGCGGAGACTGCTGCATCTGCATAATCTGTTTATGCTTTTGCTTTTCTTCCTCTGTCATCTGAGATTCTGGAATCTGCATCTGGCCAAAGAGCTTGAGCCTTTCACGTTCTGCAAGCTGGTCCATTCCGGGGGCATCTATGTTACTGAGCAAAATATCCGCATTTCGTTCGATGATTTGAGGATATAATTGAGCCATATCTATGATCGAAGATACAGTTTGTTCTCTTCTACTGGCAAACGAAGGTCCAGTACTGCAAGTGACGTCATACGATCCCCTTGACAGATCGTTTAACGCAATAACGTCTCCGGATTGTTGATCTACCACGGGCCTATTGATGCTAGAAATCTCCATAGAACCATCTTCATTCATCAAACGCACTTCTCTTTCACCGTCAAACACTTTGGGGAGAGCGTCTATCAAGATCCTTGCCGTATGTCTTATTGCGACCTTCTGTGATCTAAAGTACCTGATATTTCCTGTGTCGCCACGTTCCTGTAACGCAGAAATAGCAGCTCCACTCTGGGCATTCATGCCCTCACCCATGTTGGCCGCGTAAAATCCAGATTGCTGGTTAACCAATTCCCGCATGGTGTCAGTTATGACTTTAAGCCCAGCATTCACTTGCGCCCCACCTTGCTGCATAGGAGGTCCGGGTACTTCTGTGTCATTGTTGTAAAATTGTACTGGATCACTATTGGTGTTTAAAGTGGACAATGATCTGCCGAACCCTTTAGCCTGTTCTTTGGTCATCCAATATTTGGCCCTAGGTGCCAAAGCTCCTTCTTCAATTTGTCTAGACATAGAGTAGTTCAATACTCTTTGAGTGTCAATAAGTTTTTCAACAACTCCCCAATAGATCTGTTTATTTTCAAATATAGTGTAATTTCCGAATGTGGGAACGACTGGGATATACGAAAAAACAGTGTCTTTAGGCTTCTCCAGCCAACCATCACCGTCCATTTTGCGAATGCATATTTTACGGTCTTTACGGACCCTACGGTTAACTTCCACAACTCCAGCCGAAGCTAATTCGTCTTCTACCTGTCTAAATTCTTCGTTATCTTCGTATACTTGACCATTGCTCATCATAATTATGGTCCTTGGTATGTATTTAGCATACATAAACTCTCCCACAACTATATGCTCTGGCTTTTGATAATATGCGCTGTTGTGGCGATCTTCTGATATACTTTGACCACTACCCTCAGGCCAATTCTCTTTATACTCGTCAACTGAAATAGCTTGCAAAACGAAACAAAACTCGGCATCAGATTTGTCTTGTTCTTCAGAGTTTGCATCAAACCATACACGATCAATAAAATTGGAAACCTTCTGGATTACCAATTCTTGGTCAAAGGAGTTATCATCGATATATTTTTGAACAATCCTCCACCCATCGATCCCAGTAGATATCATAAGGCGACCAGCAGCATTATATATTTCGGAAGCATTAGAATTTGTTTCAATATCTCTAATCATGCCGTCGTAGATTTTGGCGGTATCCTTTGAAGCATCACCACCTTTGGGCAAGACCCTTATGGAAAATTCTGATTTCTCCATTTCCCCAGCAATTTGATCGACGATAGGATTACACATATCGAAACTATATCTTGGCTTACCGTCACTGGCGTCCCACCAATGTGGTTCCCACTGGCCATTAGTTTTGTTTAGGAAAAGCCAGTTTTCTCTAGCTCTTTCTCGGTTGTCGCTATCCGCGTCTTGAGATTGTCTCAATAGCTCGAGTACTTTACTGTGGTCTTCGTAGTTCACTATCCCACCTCTTTGAAAGCCAATAATTGTTAGTGTTAGATTCAGGAACGGGAGTGCTAGATATTTGATGGGGATCAACTCTGGACAACTTGTATTTAACAGCACTCCCGTTATATTCCCGGAATCTTTCAAGCAATCCTTGTTTAGCCATGCGGACAAACACGGGTCTGACCAACCAATATTCGACACCCAAAGATTCTGCTACTTGCCGGATCCCAGCACCACCAGGGTATTTGGAAATTTCTTCGGCTATATCTTTAACCAATTCTCCATAAATCAAGACGCCCACCCTTTAAATTCAAAATCTTCAAATTCTTCTTCGACTTTAGATTCTGGCGTAACCATAGTCATCATCATAGAATCGGCCATATTGGGAGATGGTAGATTATAAGGCTTTTTAGCCATTTCCACTTTACTTAGTATCTGGATCTTACCGTTAGGGTTTAGTTTTCTCGGTATCCTACAAACTTCTGACCGGATCACATCGATATTTTTTATGCCAGAGCTTATAGATATCATTTTTTCTGGATCTATATATTTGCCTTTAACTACAGCTCGCCAAGTGTTATAGAATCTATCCCGAAGTTCCCAGTATTTTTGCGCTCTCATATTCAGATAAGTGTTTTTACCAATATCCTTACGGTATAAACCTTTTATATTATCGCCAATTTCTTCTCGCATGGCATTATCGGGGGAAGAGGATCCTCTAAACAGGGTCAGACCAACTGACTTATTGCTAAACTTGCCCTCAATTTGCCTTTTAAGCCCTAGTCCAATTCCGTCACCGTCCCATATGAAACAATCTACGTCATCTTCAATGGCTTTATCACAGGCCCAATCTGTGCCAGACGCGACATCGCCATGTTCTTTTTCACATATGTCTAGAAATACTGAACCTTGTCTTAAAGCATATCCTTTAGAATCTCCACCCTCATCCGACGGATCATACGCAGCAAAAACAGCTCCAGTAGGATCAAATCCTAACTTCTCATGAGCGTCAATAGCTGCATCAAACCACTCCACTTGGATAATGGCGTTATCTGTGCTGTCATAGAATTTGCCCCGCCAAATATGATCGTACATGACAGTAGGCAAATTGTCTTCGTCATATTTTCTCTCCTTCTCTAAAACATCAGGAAAGTAAGGGTTATCGTTATAATTGATAACTATAATGAGATGCAAATCATCTTCGTAATAGCCATGTTTATTCAACTCTTTTTCAAACGGAACTAAAAACCTTTGGCTAAAAGGGTCAGCCCTAGACATGGGGTTAGCTGACATCCATATTTCAGAATCGTCTTTACGAAGGGTAGGAGTTAAAGCCTTAAGAGAATTGAAAGATATAGTTTGAGCTTCTTCAACCCAGAATCGGTTAAAGCCATGCATAGACTGGATTCCGCTATAGTTCCTTGCAAGGCCACGGAATTTAAAAGCATCGTCGTCATTGAAAAGTATTTTGTTTTGAAAAGTATCAAAGCCTTGGAGATCGAGCCTAGTTATCTCAGACGCAAGCAAACTAAAAACAGAATCATCTATAGAATTTTGGAACTCTCTGAAGCAAGCAGTCTTTATACCTTTGGTCTGAGAATCCATCAAACAGATATCTGCTATGGACTGAGATTTGCCGGACCCGCGACCACCTACAACTATCTTGAATCGCTTAGACTTTTCAACTAAAGGCAGAAGTTTTTCAGGTAGAGTCATTCTGGGCATTTGGACGCTCCACAGTAATAGTCCATTTGTGGTCGGTCTGAATCGGACCTTGATCCTTGCCCGTTACCTCCAATTTTTCATTGAAAGCAGGATCTATCGCTCGCAGGAAACTCTTGGTCAAATTGGTATCGGCTCCATGGTAGATAGGAGCACCATTGGCGTCTTCTTTAACGCCTGATTCAGTTTTTTCGTCAGCGACCAAATACCCCCTGGCCCTTACAGCAGCAGACGCGAAAATATCATCATGCCACATCTCTATGATATCGTTATATGACTTAACAAAATCGATATCACTACCTAGCCAATGTTTAAGCAGTCTTCTAGGTATGTGCACTTTACGCAACGAAAAAGACACGGAAAATGACTTAGCAAACCACTCCAAGAACAATTTCTTGCGCGAATTGGATTCTTCGAGTATTTTTGGGTCCCAGATCGAAGATAAGCGTTGCCTATGCGACTTTGCTATATTTTCAAAGCTGCTTTCAGGAATCTGTGATGGTAAAGGCCGTGACATTTTAACATGTTCTCCTCAGGACAACCGTTATTATAGCACAACCGATATATCTTTGTCAAGTATTCAAGATTTCTGCCTTCTGAAATGAGATCTCAACCTGTTACACAAACACATCTTTTGCATTGCATCTCCTAAGTGATCGTATTTGACCCGAAGCTCGAAATAGTGAATGCCCAAATGTTTAGCCACGATCCGGTAGGCAGACTGCAAAGACTCACCTTTAAGCAACTTGGTAACCTCATCTACATCATCGCCCTCTAGCTTGTTCTGGCGATCTATCTCTCTATGCCTGTTACTGTGCACGTCTAGTGGTTCAACTTTACGCAACTGGATCCAAGAGGTACAATCCCTAAACTGTATAAAGACAGAATCATCTTTTATACGACCAACTACCCCAAACTCGTAGTGGCTTTCACCTTCTTTATCAGTGATGGGACTGCAAACTGCAGCCCCTTTAGATATATTCCCCATTATACATAACTCCATATATCTTCAAGGATGGATTCTTGCAAATCGCCACGTTTGATAGCGTTTCTGAGAAGATTGTTAGCGGCCATTTTGATCTGACCATTATTGAGATGCTCATATTTGACGACCAATTCCTCACGATTTATTGATAACAGGCCAGCCGCCACTGACAATGCCTCATCGCAATCAAGCTCTTTCATAGCCATGGAAACTGCATCGCCACAGATCAAAGTACGACGACCGCCCACTTTTATCTTGACATAAGAAATTCTAGCGGAATTGAGAGAATCAGACATCTTACCTCTAGTGTCCTCGACAGGAGTGAGATCTTTAGCTCTATAACTTTTGAGATGGCCGCAATTCTCTTTAAAAGAAACCTTATACCAACCTTTAGAATACGTCATGATCATGCCACGACCTTCACGGGTATCAACCAAACCACCGATTTGCAATTCCATATCTCTATCCTCTATCATCATCACCAAACCTTTATTATAACATGCCAAATATATCTGTGTCAAGTATTGCGATCTTCGACTTGAATCAGGCAATTTGAAGTGTCCACAGAACGCTCGAAAGCAGCACAACGATAGTCATACCCCCGATTTCAATCCTCCGTAAGCCCTCCGAAAGCCTTCTCTGCGAGGCGTTACATGGCCAGAGGCCGCGTCGGACGGGGCTTCCGGGCCAGTTACGCACCCACACAGCACCACGTAATGCCGTTCTCTTTTAGAGGTTTTGTTTTTTATAGGTAGGTAGTTTCCTTCCTACCTATTATTTTTTTATAAAATTAAAAAAAAAAAATAAAATACAAGGTTAGGGGGGTTCCTCAGAACTCCCGTCCGACGCGGCCTCTGGCCATGTTATGTGTTGCGTCCGGGCAGCCCGATCTCATTCGGGCTTGACAGAGGGAGGTGGCCTGTGTTAAGATGTTGACTCCCGTTCCTTGATTCTGAAGCTTAATTAGGACATTTGAATATGATAAGAAAAGACACGCCATTGAAATTAAAAGTTTCGAAACTTCGTTCTGCTTACGAGGTAGGTGAAACCCACGAACATAGGATCTTCTTGGCCGCCAAGTGGTATGGGATTCAGGGGTTCCACATAGTTCCTTTCGGCCCAAAGGGATATCCTTATGGTTATAGCCAGAGCCATGCGACATGCAAGCTGAAGAAGATTGAAGAATGGTGGGACCCTGTAGATGGCAAGTATCCCGGCTATGCCATTGCGTTAGCCCACGGGGGTGAGAGTGGCTTATGCGCTATAGATTTGGATGTCAAGGCGGATATAGATGGGGTACAGATCTTATCCGATCTTGTTTCTGCGTACGGTGATTATGATGATCCGTCGTCTTCTATTGATACATTGATGGCTGTGACTCCTTCGGGGGGCAGGCATCTGGTATTCAGATTCCATCCGGAGATATACAGCAACGCGGAGAAGTTCTATAAGGGAATAGACACCAGAGGTGGCAATAAGAAGAATCCTTCCAAAAATGGCGGAATCACTTTTATAGAGCCATCATATAAACCAACCGAACCCACCGAGGAAATATATAGATGGGACGATAGTCATGAGGACATTCTAGATGTTCCAGAGTGGTTGGTGGATACGCTAAGCGGACATCCACCGGTGAAAGGCATAGAATTGCAGGAAGCGTATATACAGTCTGCACCCGGATTGCATGGAGACGGCAGGGACAGAAACATCTATATGGACCTCATGCGTTTTGCCGGTGCGGGGTATACCGAAGAAGAGTTATGGTCACTCGTACCTAAGATACTTGAAAGAATGGACCCTCCAGATGAGGGTATGGTGCGCAAGAAGGTTGAATCCGTTCTGCAGTCGGATGCTTTCAACGATTCAACCTTGAAAGCTGAAAAGAAGACCCGCCATGATAGCATGGGGTTAGACAAAAATAAGAAGGGTAACCCGTTAAAAACTAGCGCCAATTTAAAGAAAATTCTG
>JGI12140J13697_1038853_pt1 | contig 14867 bp, 12 predicted proteins | sample ElkSlonscriptome_5_FD_13697 | JGI IMG/M metagenome (IMG submission 13697) | reverse complement strand
ACAGACTGATCCCAGTGCTGAAACTGCCGCAGATATTGCTAAAGCTTTACACGGTCTTGATCCAGCCCCTGCTGATGAGTTTGTCCGGCTTTATTTGGGGGACTACCTTCAAGACAGCGATAAAACCTGAAATATGCCAGGGGTTTATTTGAACCAGTGAGGTTGGGGCAGGGCGGGTTTTGTCGAAAGGTTATTGGTTTGTCTGTTAATTTTGCCCCTAAACCCGCCCCTACAACTTGACTGCCTCTACTTGAACTTATTCATCTAAAAACATACATCGCTTCAAGATAAAGTTGTCTGATTTTTCACGGGAAGCAAACGGTCAAGTCGGGGCGGGTTTAGTCACATTTGGGTTAGGTCAGAAATAATAGTAGTAAAACCCGCCCCTACAAGCCAGGTTTTTTCTAAGGTGGGGAAGGGTCAAAACGACCTCATTTAGCCAGATGTCATGAAACGTAAACTCCTTGGATGACTGAACAGTTTATCCCATAGAACTTGTAGTTTGAATAAAGGGCGACCCGACCGAATTGAATGGACGGGTGTTGTGAATTGATGGAAGCGGGTCGCCCCTACAGGTTGTTAGATCATGTTCACCCCTCTCCTCTTCTCGTTGATATATAGCAGTAGACACATCGATTAGGACTTTCGGCACCATTGTAGAGACGTTGCATGCAACGTCTCTACATAAATGATGTGTCCTAACCGCTATGGCGGTTGCTATACCTTGCCAACTCCCTCTCTCTTTCAAAAGGAGGATGTTTTAGTTTCTATTCGCAGCAGCGTCATCGACGTTCAGTTTCCGCAGCAGCTTCCGGAAATGTATAGCCAGCTTCGGGCGGGTGAGGATGACAAGATTGTGATTGAGGTGGTTAATCATCTTAACGATAAGACGATTCGGGGTATTGCTTTAACTCCAATTTCAGGGTTAGCGCGAGGTTCGGTTGTCAAGGATACAGGTGTTCCCTTGCAGGTTCCTGTGGGAAAACAATTACTGAGTCGTGTGTTTAATGTGTTTGGTGACCCTATTGATAAAAAAGAGGAGATCAAAGACGTAGAATGGCGTTCCATTCATCAACCTGCGATTTCTCTGGCGGAACAATTTACCGGGAAAAAGGGCAAACTGGTGAGTTTAGATGAAGCATTGGATGGGTGCGATCGCATTCTCAATGATGAGTTTAGCGATTATTCCGAGCGATCGCTCTATATGCTCGGTTCTATCGACGAAGCACTTGTAGAGACGCGCCATGGCGCGTCTGGGAGCGGGGGAGATGAGGGAGATGAGGGAGATGGGGGAGATGGGGAAGATGGGGAAGTTGTGAGTTAACTCAAAACTCTACCTTACCCTGTTCCCTGTTCCCTGTTCCCTATTCCCTGACAAATGACAAATGACAAATGACAAATAACCAATGAACCTTAAAATCTTGCTTCCTACAGAAATACTACTCGATGAAGAAGTGACCAAAGTATCCGCAGAAGCGGAAAATGGTTCCTTTACCTTATTACCGAATCATATTGACTTCGTAACGGCGATTGTTCCGGGTATTTTATTCTTTGAATCTGAATAGGAGGGTCAAGTGGCGAAGTTGGCGTGATTTCGTTGTTGTTTCTGCGGTGACTAGCATCCTAGCACCGATTATTCTGCGTTCGTTGTTGAATAAATTGCCTGAAACTCAAACAGGAGTAAGTAACTGATGCCTATTTCAACGCAGCTTATTGTCTGGATTGCGATCGCGTTAGCACAAGTCACCCTACTGGCAATCGCACCGTTGTTGATTCGCTGGTTTTCTTTACTTCCTTAATTGTTATGAAATTATCCTCTTTTAAATTAGATGCATGATGGCACATCTGGAAAATTCAAAGCTTAGACAAGGGCGGGTTTAGTTACCTCAACACCAACAAAAAACGTTAATTGTAAAACCCGCCCCTACAGTCATTAAAACTTCTTTATCGGAGTGCGATCGCGGTTTTCATCGAACGCTTAAAATAGAAAGCCTAGAGGAACAGTTATCTAAGGAATTTCCGAATAAGGGAGAGCCAGAGGCTGAAGCAGAAGGAAAAGCAGAAGACGAACAAGGAAAGCCAAACGGAAAACAAGACGAACAAGATCAAAGGAAGCTTTTAGGTCTGAAGGAGTATAAAAGATGAAATAAATCATCCTTGAGGCAGATAAATTTTGACGCCTCATTTTTTAAGCTAAGTGCCGAGGACTAGAAAGTTGAGGTAAATTAGCCGAACTATTTTCTAGTCGCCGGACTATATTTGACAAATCGGCAATTTGCCCAAAACCACACAAGGAGATATTATTGAATGCTGAATCGTTTGCCTAAAAAAGAATGCAATAGCTGGTTAGGAGTAAAGAAAGGAGGGGCGTTTACCTTAATCACCTTATCCCTACTCCTAGGCGCTTGCACCCCCGAACCTGAAGCAACAGTTCCGGAAACGGGAGTAGACACAACCGTAACGGAAACGGATGATACAGACGTTGAAGACGTTGTTGAAGATACCGCACAACTGATCGGTGAGACGGTAACAGTCAGTGGTGAAGTGGAAGAAGATTATGGAATTAACACATTTGTCATAGAAGAAACTGGTGAGATCTTTGGTGATCAAGTGTTGGTGATTAATACTGCTGCAACAGAGCCGATTCTGGAAGAACAGAATGTCCAAGTTACTGGAGAAGTTCGCCAACTCTTAGTGGCTGAGTTTGAGCGGGATTATGACTTAACCTGGGAGGGGGATATTCGGCGGACAATAGAAGCTGAGTATGAAGGACAACCTGTTATCGTGGCTGATGTTGTCGAGGTATTGGATATTCCCTAGAATTTCGGGTCAAAAACTTTACTTCATCGCAAACAAGACTCTATAGCGAGCGAGACTCTATAGCGAGCGAGACGCTCGCACTACGGCGGCGGCGGCGGCAATTCTTTTTGCCTCTTTCCTCCTGCTATCTACCATCTGCCATCTACCATCTGCCATCTGCCTTTTTCATGAACGGAAAGTCAATGTCACTACAAACGTTTCTAGATGACACCTTTACCCAGTTAGACCAGAGATTAGAAACCTATCACCCTGAAGTCCAACTGCGGGAGGTAGGAGTGGTAAAATCGGTATCCCGTGGCATTGCAACGGTTAGTGGTTTACCCACGGTAAAAGCGGATGAACTGATTAGCTTTCCGGGTGGGTTGTTGGGAATCGCGTTTAATTTAGACCCGGATGAAGTAGGGGTTATTTTATTAGGAGAAAGCGAACATATTGAAGCTGGCGATCGCGTACAACGCACGGGACGGATTCTGGATGTGCCAGTGGGCGAGGCGCTGATCGGTCGGGTGATGGACGCCACGGGTCGTCCGTTGGATAATCAGGGGGCGATTCAAACCACTGAACGTCTACCCATCGAACAGGAAGCCCCCGCTATTTTAGACCGCGCCCCGGTGAAAGTGCCATTACAGACGGGTCTTAAAGTCGTAGATGCCTTGGTTCCCATTGGTCGCGGTCAACGGGAATTGATTGTTGGCGATCGCCAAACCGGGAAAACCGCGATCGCAGTAGATACGATTATTAATCAAAAAGGGAAAGATGTCATTTGTATTTACTGCGCCGTGGGTCAACGTACGTCCACCGGGTCGAGAAGCCTATCCTGGTGATATTTTTTATATTCATTCCCGGATGTTGGAACGGTCAACCCACCCCTTGAGGAATCTGACAATTAGCCGATGGCGCGATCGCTCCTACGCCCCTACCCCTTCTGTGGACATCACCGTTAAAATTCTGGTGACCACAAATCAACAATAGCTACCTCAAAAAATTCGGCAACGACTTCATCTGACTCATAACCCGATGGACTCATAATTATGATTTGCCCGTCCACTAACTCCATGCGATACTCAGGATGTTCTGCTTGTAATTTCTCCAAGTCTTTGCGGGTTAGAGCTGTCAGAGAAGCCATAGAACCTCATTGAGTCTATATCTAGAATGATTTATCAATCCATTGTATTACCGTTGAGCGCAACTCGGTATTCGGCTTAATGGTACTGAAATAAGCATTTTAGAATCGCCGAAAAGGTACTATTGCTCTCCCTGCTCCCAGACGTAGCATGCTACGTCTCTACATGCTCTCCCTGCTCCCCCTGCTCTCTAACCCCACCACAAGACTTATTCAGCCGCCCCTAATTAGGCTCTTATCCCTGACGACGAACTAAGATATCTTGAGAGAAGAACTCCCGTTAAGAGAAAATCCTTTTTCAATGACTGCGACTACTCCCAACTCCGCCAAACACAAAAAAGCCAAAGCCTTGAAACCAGGGACTATCCGCCCTGCCAAGGAACTCTGTAGCGAATGTGGTCTGTGTGATACATACTATATTCATTATGTCAAGGAAGCTTGTGCCTTTCTTAACCAACAGATTCCCGAATTAGAAACCCAAACCCATGGACGTAGCCGGAATCTGGATAATCCCGATGATTGGTATTTCGGCGTCAACCAGGACATGATGGCGGCGCGGAAAATTCAACCGATTGAAGGGGCGCAGTGGACTGGAATTGTCAGCACCATCGCTATTGAAATGCTCACCAGTGGCAAAGTTGAAGGCGTTGTCTGTGTGCAGAATACCAAAGAAGACCGTTTTCAACCGATGCCGATTATCGCCCGAACTCCAGAGGAGATTCTCGCCGCCCGGGTGAATAAGCCTACCCTGTCTCCCAACCTGTCAGTCTTAGAACAAATTGAACAGTCGGGGATGAAACGCCTGTTAGTGATTGGTGTCGGCTGTCAGATTCAGGCATTACGGGCGGTGGAAAAAGAACTCGGCTTAGAAAAACTCTACGTTCTGGGGACGCCCTGTGTGGATAATGTCACCCGCGCCGGCTTGCAGAAATTCCTAGACACCACCAGCAAGTCCCCTGATACTGTCGTGCATTATGAGTTTATGCAGGACTTTCAAGTTCACTTCAAACATGAAGATGGTTCAATTGAGAAAGTCCCCTTCTTCGGATTGAATACGAAAGAACTCAAGGATGTATTTGCCCCATCTTGTATGAGTTGTTTTGATTATGTCAACTCCCTAGCAGATTTAGTTGTCGGTTACATGGGCGCACCCTTTGGTTGGCAATGGATTGTGGTGCGAAATGACCGGGGACAGGAAATGCTGGATCTGGTGCAAAATCAGCTAGAAACGCAATCGGTTACGTCTAAGGGCGACCGACATCAAGCCGTGCAACAGAGTATTCCGGCGTATGATAAAGGCGTTACCTTACCGATGTGGGCAGCCAAATTAATGGGGGTGGTGATTGAAAAGATTGGTCCGAAAGGATTGGAATACGCTCGTTTCTCGATTGACTCCCACTTTACCCGCAATTATCTCTATGTGAAGCGTCATCACCCAGAGAAATTAGCGGCGCATGTGCCAGAGTTTGCTAAGCGAATTGTGGGACAGTATAACTTACCCGATTAAGGGAGTTATCGAGCAAGGGAGTGGGGTTAAGTTGCGGCTTCAATCAATCAGTATCAAGCGCAACTGACCCTGACTCAATTTATCGGGTATAGTTTCAGCCAAACGCGATCGCACAATCAAAAATAGCCTTACAGTACAGTTTTCTAAGCAAGATACCCGACTTCTCCAAGTAAGCCTAGAACTAAAGTTCTGGCTAAAAGCTTAAACCCGTTTAAACGGGTTCAGAGACTTAAGCTTTAGCTGATACCAAGTTGCATTCAAAGATATAACTTTCTCTCCCCCTGCTTCCCCTGCCTCCCCTGCCTCCCCTGCTTGTCCTATCTACTATGTTTGAGCGCAACTCGGTATATTCCCATCTGGGGCGGATAAGTGAGGATAGTCCCAATTAAAGCTAGAAAAATTTCCCCAAAGGATTTGCCCACCCCAGTTTGGCAGGTTTTAGCGATCGCTGAGTGGGAAAGCGTGCAAATAAGCGGTCTAATTCACTTTTGCCGCCTTCATCCCACAGCATTTCAATCGGTTTAAATGTTTCAGTATGGGGAAAATCAGGACGGTGGCGAGTTAATCGTTCAGCGTATTGGGTCAACGGCTGAAAGTGAATCGAATAATAGAGTCTGTTGACTGGATAATGTCTAAGTTCAAAGCAGGGAAAAAATTCTGGAAAGCGTTCCCTGGCTTGTTGAAAACGGTTATAGATATCCCGTTCCCAGCGTTTGCGGGTAATATCATCAATTTCTATACCTTGCTCATTGAGGAGAATCATCGAATTATTGGAACGGTGCATAAGGGGAGGGAACTTGCTTCACTCTCTACTTTAGAAAGGCGGTGTGACAAGGTTATGACAAATTAATGACGATCTTATCGAGGGGTGACAAGGGAGTTGAGGTGTAGGCAGGGTATGGGGTGTAGGGTGTAGGGTGTAGGGTGTAGGGAGGGCTTCACAACCTTTGAAGGAATCTGGTTTTGACGTTAGTAAGGGCGGGTTTTGCTACAGATGTTATCGGTGAGATTCGACATTGAGTGCCTAAACCCGCCCCTACATCGTGTTGTATTATTTAGATTTGGGGTGAGTCAGGGCGGGTTTTGCTACGGATGTTATCGGTGGGATTCAAAGTTGAGTGCCTAAACCCGCCCCTACAGCGTTTTGTATTCTTGAGATTTCGGGTTAGTAAGCCAATGCCAACCCATCCCCACGGGGTTCAGATGCGGCAACGAAAACGCCTCCCTGCCGTAAGATTATCTGACCCTTGCCAAACCGTTTCCTGTCAGCACTCCGTTCAATGTCATGTCCCCGTTGGGCGAGTGCCAAGGCAATATGAGACGGTACTGTTGGCTCTAAAAGTACCTGATTTCCGGCGATAAACTGCCATCGTGGAGCATCCAGTGCCGCTTGGGGATTCATGCCATAGTCTGCCAGATTCACCACCATTTGTAGATGTCCCTGGGGCTGCATATATTCCCCCATCACGCCAAAGGGTCCTAAGGGTTGACCGTCTTGGGAGAGAAAGCTGGGAATAATCGTATGATAGGGACGTTTTGCGGGGGCGATTTGATTAGGATGACCCGCTTCTAAGGTGAAACCACACCCCCGATTGTGTAGGGCAATCCCTGTACCCGGAATCAGAATCCCACTACCAAACCCTTGATAATTGGATTGAATCAACGACACCATCAACTCCCCATCGGCGGCGGCTAAATAGACGGTTCCGCCTTTGGCTAAACCGGGTTGGGCTAAGGGAATTGCGGTTTGGGTGATTAACTGGCGACGGGTGTGGGCATAGTCTTTATCCAGGAGTCGCTCAACTGCTACATCCATAAATCGAGGATCGGCGATATAGCGCTTGGCATCGGCAAAAGCTAGCTTCATCGCTTCAATTTGCAGATGATAGCTGTCCACAGAGTCACGGGGATATTGACTTAAGTCGAATCCTTCTAAGATATTCAAGGCGATTAATGCCGTTAATCCTTGGGTGTTGGGCGGAATTTCCCAAACCCGTAAGTCTCGATAGGGGGTGGAAATCGGGTTAACCCAATCCGCTTGATGGGCGGCAAAATCGGCTACGGTTAATAAGCCACCCGTATCCGATGCGAAGTTGGCGATCGCACGAGCAATATCTCCCTGATAAAAGCATTCACCCCCGGTCTGGGCAATCTGGGTTAAGGTGTGAGCATGAGCCTCACTTCCCCACACCTCTCCTGGATGCGGCGCTCGGTTATTGGGGAAAAATACCGATTTAAATGGCTCAAATTCTCGCCCCTGTAGGGGGAGGAAAATCGCCTCCGCCTGTTTCCAAGCCATTGCCGTAACTGGGGAAACCGGATATCCTGACCGAGCATAACGAATCGCTGGGGCAAATAACTGCTCAAAGGGTAACTTTCCCCACCGTTGCCATAATGTTCGCCAAGCGGAGACGCATCCGGGTACGGTGACGGGTAACCATCCCCGTTGAGGGATGTCTTCCATCCCAGCAAAATGGTTTAAGGTTAAGGCTTGAGGACTTTTACCGGAAGCGTTGAGTCCATGTAACTGACCATCCCAGACTAAGGCAAAGGTGTCAGACCCAATTCCGTTAGAGGTAGGTTCAACCACCGTGAGTGCGATCGCGATCGCTAACGCCGCATCAACAGCATTCCCCCCCGCCCAAATCATCTCCATCCCCGCTAATGTGGCGAGGGGTTGGCTGGTGGCGACAGCACAATGTTTGCCCATAATTACCCGTCGCGTTGAAGGGTAGGGGTAGTGAGTTAGGTTATTCGTCATTGGTCATTTGTCAAAACACTGATTTCACGGATTTATTAGAGAGAGTGAGGTAGGGAAGTGAGAGATTAGTTACACTGATTAAATTGAGTGATATCAGGGTGAAAACCTTCCCGTTAATGATAAATTTTGCCCCTACATCACCCCCAGCTTCCCCAGCTTCCCCAGCTTCCCCAGCTTCCCCAGCTTCCCCATCTCCTGATAACTGATAACTGATAACTGATAACTGGTAACTGATAACTGATAACTTCCCCTGCTTCCATTAAACCAAGGCTTCACTACAAACAATTATTGGAATTAAGTAATCCTCACCTTTTTGGCGACGGTTTAGCCATTCGCGTCGGTCATATTGGGCGTAAAGTTGCTTGAGTTTGATAAATAGTTCATTCCCGGTTATATTATTACGTTTTAGTCGATTTAACTCGCGTTTGAGTCCCGTGGTGACGGGTTCGCGGAAGGCTTTTTCTAATAGGTTAATTTGGGCTTTGATGTCCTCATCGTTAATTGTTTCAAAAAAGAGTCTGAGTTCGCGTAAACTATATTTTTGTCCTTGGCTAAGATGGCGGCTATAGTCCCGTTCTGCTTGGCGATGTTTTACGTCTTCGGCAAATTGACGTTTAATTCTCATCACCGCCGTATTATAATCTTGGGGTAACGATAATCCTTCCTCTTGGGCGCTGCTTTTTAGTCGTCCTAAAATGCGGGACATATCGCGTGATACAATCTCTCCTTTGTCATCGAGTAAGACTAACTGCTGATAACCTTTTAACTCAGGGCGATTGGGATAGGAGGCTTCGCAGAACACGAATAATCCTTTATTCAGGGAGAATTTAGCGGTGCGGATACCGTGGGGTAAATTAGCGATGCGTTTGTATTCGGTTGGGTCATCTTTTTGTAACTGGCGCAGAATTTCCTCAGCCTCATTCAGGTCTAAAAATTCCCCATTATCCTCAAATAAACTCAGTTGCTGGCTATCGCCATTTTTCTCATAGATGGCGTACATCGCTTCTTCGTTGAGTTGTTCCGTGGGGTCGAGAATTGCGGCATCTTCGCCGATGGTTTCGTGGATTTCGGCGATGCGGTTGGCGAGGATGCGACGTAAGCCGAGATTTTTGTCTAAACCCGTTTCGGGTAAAAAGTTAACGCCGTAAACGATATCATTTTCACTGCCAATTCTGTCGATGCGACCAAACCGCTGAATTAAGCGCACTGGGTTCCAATGCAGGTCATAGTTAATGATTAAGTTGCCATCTTGTAAGTTTAGTCCTTCAGCGAGGACATCGGTGGCAATTAAGGTGTTAATTTCTGATTCATTCCGGGTAAATTGATAGTCGGGGTTGGCTTTTGGGGCAAATCTACCTACGATACGGGCTTTACTTTTATCGCCGCTATAAATAACGTCAATATCATCCTGTTTCCCGTCGGGGTTGAGGTTTTCGTAGAGGTAACGGGCGGTGTCGGCGTATTGGGTAAAGATGAGGCGTTTACCATTGGTTAGGGGGGCTTGGTTTAGCCACGTTTTTAGGGTTTGTAGTTTGGTGTCTTGGGCGGGGGTGATGGGTTGAACTAAGGCGAGGATTTTCTCAAAAAGTTGGATATCATGGTGAATATGTTTATGTAAGCGTTTGGCATCAAAGTCGGTGAGTTGGTATTTGCCAGAGGCTTGACGTAAAGCATCAAGTATGTCTTTTTCTTCAGCTTGGTTGGGTTCATAGAGAATCGATTGGGCTTCCTCTCCGGCGGGAACAAATCCTTGGGTTAAGGCTTTCTCAAACAGATAATGGGCGTTGAGGAGTTTTGTCACGGTTTCTCGGAAAGCTTGGACGCTAGACTCGAAGCGTTTGAAGAGTAGCACCCGAATCAATCCCCGCAGGTTCGCCCCGGCTGTTTGTAAGCTGGAATAGGGTTCTTGTTTCTGCTTGGCTTTTAAGACATACTTGCCTAAACCGTAACGCGCATAACAGAGTTCGTTGGCGGGGGGATTGGTGAGTTGGGGTTTACGGGATTTTCCTAGATAATGGCGCAGTTGTTGGTATAAGCCTTGATAGGTATCTTCGATACTATATTCAATCGTTTCTAACTGACGCTGGGGGAAAAATTGATGCTTCCCGCCCACAATTACATAGGCGCGGCGTTTCCCGTTGAGGTAGGCGGAAAAGTTGGCGGGTTCGACGGGTTGATGGGTTTGGGCGTCGAAGCCGTACCAGCGGAGAATGTGGTTACGGGTGCGGCGGATCAGGATGTGGGATAATAAGTTGGGTAAGTCGCGATCGCCTTTTTCCACCAGTTTAAAGTAAGCTTTTAAATCGGGGGGGTCTACGGGTAAGTCGGTTTTGTCGTCGGGGTGGAAGAGTTTAATTTGATTGTAAATATCCCAGGCGCTTTTATTGCGGGGGGTGGCGGTGAGGAAGCAGCATTGTTTCCCAGTGGCGAGGAAGGTTTCTACGATTTTGTAGCGTTGGGTGCTAGGGTTGCGGAGGTTATGGCTTTCGTCGATAAGGATAAAGTCTCTATCTTTATAGCGGAAGTCGTTGATGAGAAGGTTTTCCCCATTTTCGCCATCCTCTCGCAGCATTCCCAGGGAGAGGACACGGGCGTTGAGATGATAGACTTCATTGTAACGTTCCCACATGTCTACCAGGGGGGCGGGACAAAGAATTAACGGGCGGGCGCGTTCGACTTGTTCAAACCGTTTGACAATCGCCGCGCCGATAAAGCTTTTCCCTAAGCCAACGACATCGGAGACGAAACAGCCGCCGTAGTCACGGATAATTTTGATGGCTTGGTTAACGGCTACTTTTTGGAAGTCGGCGAGTTTATGGGTAATCGCATCATCGGCGATAATTTCAATTCGGTTTTCCTCCTGGATGCGATCGCGGACTAACATATAGAGGGTTTTCATATAAATATCGTAGGGGCGGGTTGGTGCCATTACCCACGACTGCTGCATCTGCTGCATTAGGGTTTCGTCGAAATCTTCGGCGTCTTCCCAGAGTTGGTTAAACCAGTGGGTGAGTTGCTGATGGTTGTCGTTTCCATGAACAATAACGTTGAGTTCAGTATTATGGGAAATGCCGGATAAGCTGAGATTGGAGGAACCGACAACAGCAATACCATTTTCGGCGCGATCGACGAGTTGTCCCCATTGGTTATAAACTTTACCATAGTCGAAGATGTAGGCTTTGGCGTGGAGTCGTCCTTTGGTATACACCCGCACCTGTAAGCGTTTTTCTTCTATCATCTGTACCAGGTTTCTTACCAAGGTTTCCGCTGCATCGGTTTGATCCATTAATTCTACGCTAGAACGGATATTTTCGGCGGTTTGGGCTACCATTTCCTGGCGGAGGATGCGTTTGGGATAGGTTTGGGCTTCGATTTGATCTTTAATAAGTTCTAAGCGGCGATATCCTTCGGCGAGTTGTTCGATGGTTTCCCGGTTACTGGTATTCCCGATAAGTAACCGCATTTGGTTGATAGTGGTGAGACGAGGGGCGATGGCGATGAAACCAGAAAGGAAGAAATAACCGACAGCAAAATGGGCGGCGTCTGAGGAGTCGAGGATACAGTTAATACTGTCTACCAGTTTTTGGTTGCGGTTGTCGATGATATCGTGAGTTGGCATTTGTTATTTGTTATTTGTCATTCGTCATTCGTCATTTGTCATTTGTCATTTGTCAAAGCCAGTAGTAGCGTCACTCAGCTAATTTGGTTCGTAGTGAGGGCTTTAGCCCTAATCTGGGGAACAATTCCCCGATAATCTGATTTTACAATAAAGAGAAGTTTCTCCCCAAGGGGAATAATACGATGGTACTGTCCGACTACTTACCCCCTCTCCAAGAGTAGAAAAGCACTGTCTTTACTGTGCTACACCGTTTTGGCAAGTGCTGTAAACATGAAAAGCGCTGTAATCAAAGTCCCCCTTTTGAAGGGGGATTTAGGGGGATATAAATGGCTGAGGTGTAAGTTTAGGGAGAAGGATTCTGGGATTTAGGAGTTTATGGTCAAGGATACCAATGTTACTGAAAAGGGGGTTATAGGAGCGCACATTTTCCCATGATGAAATAATACCTGAAATCACCGCATAAATCAAGCGATTCATGGGATTTGTTTGGCATGGCGAGAAAGCCGATAACTTGGTGGGTTACGACGGCGCGTTCGTTAAACGGTTTGTTGCATTAATTCAGCATCGTCTCACTCACGATGGCGGCTGATGGGTAAGTTTAGGGAGAAGGATTCTGGGACTGAGGAGTTTATGGTCAGGGATGCCAATGTTACTGAAAAGGGGGTTATAGGAGCGCACATTTTCCCATGATGAAATAATACCTAAAACCACGGCATAAATCAAGGGATTCATGGGATTTTTTTTGAGTGGTGAGAAAGCCGATAACTCGGTGGGTTACGACGGCGCGTTCATTCAAGGGTTTGTTGTATTAATTAAGCATCGTCTCACCCACGATGGCGGCTGAGGTGTAAGTTTAGGGATAAGAATTCTGGGATTTAGAAGTTGATGGTCGAGACTGCCAATGTTCGGGAAACTACACCGTTTTGGCAAGTGCTGTAAACATGAAAAGCGCTGTAATCAAAGTCCCCCTTTTGAAGGGGGATTTAGGGGGATATAAATGGCTGAGGTGTAAGTTTAGGGATAAGAATTCTGGGATTTAGGAGTTTATGGTCAAGGATACCAATGTTACTGAAAAGGGGGTTATAGGAGCGCACATTTTCCCATGATGAAATAATACCTGAAATCACCGCATAAATCAAGCGATTCATGGGATTTGTTTGGCATGGCGAGAAAGCCGATAACTTGGTGGGTTACGACGGCGCGTTCGTTAAACGGTTTGTTGTATTAATTAAGCACCATCTCACCCATGATGGCGGCTGATGGGTAAGTTTAGGGAGAAGGATTCTGGGATTTAGGAGTTTATGGTCAAGGATGCCAATGTTACTGAAAAGGGGGTTATAGGAGCGCACATTTTCCCATGATGAAATAATACCTAAAACCACGGCATAAATCAAGGGATTCATGGGATTTTTTTTGAGTGGTGAGAAAGCCGATAACTCGGTGGGTTACGATGGCGCGTTCGTTAAACGGTTTGTTGTATTAATGAAGCACCATCTCACCCATGATGGCGGCTGATGGGTAAGTTTAGGGAGAAGGATTCTGGGATTTAGGAGTTTATGGTCAAGGATGCCAATGTTACTGAAAAGGGGGTTATAGGAGCGCACATTTTTCCATGGTGAAATAGTACCTGAAATCACGGCATAAATCAAGAGATTCATGCAATTTTTTTTGAATGGCGAGAAAGCCGATAACTTGGTGGGTTATGACGGCGCGTTCATTCAAGGGTTTGTTGCATTAATGAAGCATCGTCTCACCCATGATGGCGGCTGATGGGTAAGTTTAGGGATAAGAATTTTGGGACTGATGAGGTTATGGTCAGGGATGCCAATGTTACTGAAAAGGGGGTTACAGGAGCGCACATTTTTCCATGGTGAAATAGTACCTGAAATCACCGCATAAATCAAGCGATTCATGCAATTTTTTTTGAGTGGTGAGAAAACTGATAACTCGGTGGGTTACGATGGCGCGTTCGTTAAACGGTTTGTTGTATTAATGAAGCACCATCTCACCCATGATGGCGGCTGATGGGTAAGTTTAGGGAGAAGGATTCTGGGATTTAGGAGTTTATGGTCAAGGATGCCAATGTTACTGAAAAGGGGGTTATAGGAGCGCACATTTTTCCATGGTGAAATAGTACCTGAAATCACGGCATAAATCAAGAGATTCATGCAATTTTTTTTGAATGGCGAGAAAGCCGATAACTTGGTGGGTTATGACGGCGCGTTCATTCAAGGGTTTGTTGCATTAATGAAGCATCGTCTCACCCATGATGGCGGCTGATGGGTAAGTTTAGGGATAAGAATTTTGGGACTGATGAGGTTATGGTCAGGGATGCCAATGTTACTGAAAAGGGGGTTACAGGAGCGCACATTTTTCCATGGTGAAATAGTACCTAAAATCACCGCAGAAATCAAGCGATTCATGCAATTTTTTTTGAGTGGTGAGAAAACTGATAACTCGGTGGGTTACGATGGCGCGTTCGTTAAACGGTTTGTTGTATTAATGAAGCACCGTCTAACCCACCCTAGCGGCTGCTTGGAATTAAACAAGAGGTCAGGGCGCGATCGCGATAAGATAATGGTATACTTCTCACCTAGAATAAGCGAACTCTGGTAGAGACATTGTGGTGGGGTAAAAATGTTCCGGCGGAATGTCTTTATGTAGGGTGGGCAAGATTCATAAACCTGCAAACGCTCATCGTATCTTTGGTTACTCTTGCCCACCTTACCGTAAGGTTACAAACCATAGAGTGCCGCGACTCGTTCATCGATTTCTTTTTCCCATTCCTCACAGTTCATTCCTTTGGCGTCTAAGCATTTTTGGACTAAGGCGGAAATGGCTTCTTTTTCGATATCTGAGGCTTGAGGGATGGGTATTCTCTCAACATATTGCTGTTTAAAACGTAAATATCCACCTCGTACCTGTGCGCCAATTTCAACAAACCAGCTCTCAACAGCAAATGAATTTAGCAAACCAAGCAAATACAGATCAGTCGTTATTATTATAAATGTTGTGTCATTAGTATACATGCCAGATC
>JGI12140J13697_1075152_pt1 | contig 15336 bp, 12 predicted proteins | sample ElkSlonscriptome_5_FD_13697 | JGI IMG/M metagenome (IMG submission 13697) | reverse complement strand
ATCGTTTTAGACATTTTTATCAAGGGTGTTTAACTAGATATGATATCATTTGTCTGATTTATAACTTATGACTTAGTCCTGTCGATAAGCAAAAGCAAAACGGTCAATTCCGGCTAAATCTGGGATGATTTTAATCTGACAATAACGTCCCTGTTGATGCAACAACTGAGCAACAGTATCACCTTGTCCTGCCATCATTTCTATTATCCAAACGCCCCCAGGACGCAGGTAATCGGGAGCAGTCCTAATCAGGTGGCGAATGCAGTCTAAACCATCAATTCCCCCGTCCAGTGCCATAAGCGGTTCGTGATCTCGGACTTCTGGCTGTAACTGTTGTAGCTCATCTCTAGGAATATAGGGAGGATTGGATACTATACCACTCAATTGACCTTTGAGTGATGCCAAGGGGGACAACCACGACCCTTGATAAAATTGGATTCTTGACTCAAATCCTAGCTGTTGAGCATTCAGTTGGGCAATAGCGAGGGCATCATGACTGTAATCAACGGCGTGAATTGTCGCACTCCGAAACGCCTCAGCTAATCCTAACGCGATCGCACCACTCCCTGTCCCTAAATCTGCCCACTGTCCAGCATCGAGTTGGGGTGTTGCACTTTGTCCCGTCGCACTAACTGCCAAATCGATTAAATACTCCGTTTCCGGTCGAGGAATCAGAACCGCAGGCGACACCTTCAGCGAAAAACGCCGCCAAGGAGTGATCCCCACTAAATACTGTACAGGCAAGCGATCACAAAGACGCCGCTGCCAGAGTTGAGTAAGAACTGACAGCGGGTAACGTAATTCGATGTGCGATCGCGCCTTAAACGACTCTAGGCGCAGCGATAGAGGGTCAAGTCCTGCGACCTCTTGAAGCAACCAATCTACTTCAGCGACAGGGATATCAGCCTCTACAGCCGACCGACGGGCGTCTAGTCGCCACAGCCAGAGGTCTTGACCCGATACTGCCAATGTCCTAGAGGATGGCTCTGGCGTTGTAGCCATGAGTAATTAACCTGATTCCCTTTAGCCTAATTTAGATCTATTGAGAAGAGGATTGACGCAAAAATTGTAAAGATTCTTGCGAAGGAATGAGTAGAATTTGCTCAAGTTGAGGGTTATCCTGAGTCTGCAATGTATTAATAATACCCTCTAGCGGCACAACCTGGATCTGAACACTCGAAGCCAGGTTAGGCTGTTGTTCCTTAAAGCGGTTGACCAAATTCTGTAACTGCTCTTTGTCAAAGAAAAAGGGAATGACTTGCTGACCCTCTTGTTGAATCGTTAAATACCCTCCTTGTTGACCTCCTTTTGCCACAAACAGAGGGACACCCCGAAATTCTTGCCCTTGACCCAGAAGCTGTTGGGCGGACTGTACTTGCTGCTGCACTGGAATATAGGCAAAATCTAGACCATTCGGTTGGTTTTGACTCTGTTGATCAAGTTGGTAGACTTCTGCTAATGATACAGGCACGACCCGGACTTGGTTACCCAACTCAGGCTTTTCCTGCTTCAATCGTTCCACAAAGGCTTCTGCATCCCTCTGGCTAATAAAGACGCCTGCAACTGCTTCATTCTGATTGTTCTGATTAGGAATAGAGGCGACTAAGGGTGAGCCTTCTCCATCAGTAACCGTAAATACAGGTACGGTTTGTAACTTTTCCATCACCTGCTGTTCTGTCAAAGCCAGCGCCCGCAGATTTCCACCAAAAAAGGAGCCTAGGAGAGTAGTCCCCACTAAGCCTAATGTTGCACTCCAGCGAACTAATGATTTCATACAATTGCCTCTTGAATTCTCGCGTACTACCTCATTAAAACTAGGATACCGCTCTCACTTGATCATGACATCTTTCTCGTGAATTGAAGAAATCGCTTGAAATCGTAAGATGGAGTCTATCCATCTTGAGCTAGGCTGTTTTCCTGGCACTATCGATAGTTACGATTGACGTTTAGCTGTCACGAGTGACGAGAGTTGAGTCAGGTAAACCTGAACTTTCCCAGTCCTGTCTGAGTTAAGAAAACTGACTGGGTTCAATTCCCTAGAGTTCCGCTTGTTGAAGATTTGGGTTAATGTTAAGCTGTTAAGTTAACCAAAAATGGCGGGTTTAAAATCCTCTTCCCCAAAAGATATAGATACCATTAAAAGCATCAACTGTGAACAGGGGGCGTTTCCTCACACAACGAAAGTCTATAGACTTCCACGCCAGTCCCTTTGTTTTAATTTGTTCTAATTTAATTTGTTCTAATTTAATTTGTTCTAATTTAATTTGTTCTAAAAAATCGGGATGACAGGATTTGAACCTGCGACATCCTGCTCCCAAAGCAGGCGCGCTACCAAGCTGCGCTACATCCCGATGCATATCTTGATAATATACCTTCGCGTCCAATTTGCCCAGTCTCAATCGCACAAAAATTAGTCGGGATACCAGAACATGCCTTTGATGCCTTCGGGATCAGCCATAAATCCCATTTGCCGATAAAAATTGACCACTTGGGGATCGGCAAAGAGAGTGATATTGCTGATATCTTCACTGCGAAGTTTCTTAATGGTGTACTTCATCAACGCCTTACCCAGCCCCTTTCCTTGGAATTGGGGGTGAACCACCACATCCCAAATTGTGGCATTAAAGGCATGGTCAGACGTAGCCCGGGCAAAACCAATCAGACGCCTCGTGTTCCCTCGCTGTTGCCACATGGACACGACGAGGAAACTATATTGAATCGCTTTACGAACTTTCCGCATCGGTCGTCTTGACCAACCCACGGCGTCGCAAAGCTCCTCTAATTCATACAAATCAAATTCTCGATCCGTACTAAATAGGATACGCCCATTATCAGCGCGATCGCCAGACGCAGGAGACTCGCTGAAATTTGAAATGGTATCCCCTTCAAATTTTGTCGATGTCGAAGCAGTGTCAGCACTGCCAAAAAAGCTCTTCCAAAAACCCATGCCGATGTGGCTATAGCATTTTATACTGGTTATCCGTTACACAAGACCTAGCCCAAGCTAATTAAGGCTAGACGTATCTAACGGGTTAGCTTGACGATTATTCAAAACTTTGACGTTTTGAACGGTAGCACTCAGGCTAATGACAAAGGCTTTCAGAAGCCCCACACTGCACTCCATCAAGTCAGTGTGTGGAGTTGTCTCTGATCATGCATAACTTTCGGAGTGACCCCCGGTAGGACAACTTTCACCTGACATGCTTATCGTACCACAATTGGCGCAATACGCTCCGATAACCATTATGACCAAAGCTTGCTCTTGCAGCCAAGTAACAACGTCTTATGTAAACACCCAATTTGACCCTATCCCTACGCTAATCACCTACACTTAAAGTTTGGCTGTCAGTGGCAAATCGTGACTCAGGGCAAGATCTTCTTCAGCTAGACTGAGGCTATTGTGCCGAATTTGTGAGAGATTAACCAGATACGGCAGGTTTTTGCCTTGATGCTGAGCTTGCTGGTCTATCCTAAAAGCTTTTAACCAAAGCGAACGCCTTCTCCCCCTACTTATGGCTGCGGGTCTGAAATCATCAACACTAGAACTGCTGAAGCGCTTCAACCGGGCGTTTCCAGAATTTTATGAGCAGTTTGTCAGTAGTGAGATCCAATTGCAAAACCTGAGACTGGCTTATAAACTCTACAAAACTCGGCGTGTCGTTATTGAGATCAAACCCGAAGGCTCGAAAAGCGCTCTACATTTTGCCTACCGTAACCAGTCGTTTCTCCTCAGCGATATTTTCGGGGTTTTAGCGGCTTATGGACTGACGATTCACAGCCTGAGTCTTCATGGTCAAATCAATCCCCCCATGTTGGTGTTCATCAAGCTAGTCGTATCCCGTGGTAGCAAAGCCCTAACCCCAAAAACAGCCGATAATGTCTGCCGTGCCATTCGGGAGGCGTTGGCGGGACGTTTTGAAGTCGAAGAAATGCTGGCGGTGGAATTTAATCTGGATGCTGGCTTAGAACAAGTCGAAACTGAGTTCTATGTCGATCCAGTATTTCATCTACCCGCCCTGTTAATTGAAGCTGATAACCAGCCGGGATTATTTTATAAGGTAATGTACGCCGTCTGGCAAGAAGACTTACTCGTTGTCAACGCTAACTTACTCGTCTGGCGTGGACGTACCCGCCTTATTCTCTACTTGCTCGGTCCCAATGAAAACTTGATTCCCGAATATTTAGGTCAGAAAATTGCCGAAAGTGTTCGACAGCGATTACTAGGGCGTCGGTTTTGACCCTGAGCGAAGCCGAAGGGAACCTGGTTTGTAAGTAGGTGGATACAATAAAAGAAGAGCGGTAGAGACCGTCATTCGTCATTCGTCATTCGTCATTTGTGATTTGTCAGGGAACAGGAAACAGGGAACAGCTAGGGAGAGTTTTGAGTTAACTTCCCAGCTCCCCCATCTCCCCCAGCTCCCCCAGCTCCCCCAGCTCCCCCATCTCCCCCATCTCCCCCAGCTCCCCCATCACCCCATCACTCTCTTCACCACCTGTCCCAATTCTCGGATAGGATGGATATATGGCAATGATTGAGATTCTAGGGGCTACCCACGCCTACGAATTAACGCCTCCCAAGGCATCCTCTTCCCCAGTTTTGGTCTTTATCCATGGCTGGCTTTTAAGTCGTAACTATTGGCAACCACTGATTGATCGATTAGATGATGATTTTCAATGTTTAGTTTATGATTTGCGGGGATTTGGTGATTCTCAATCCCCAACAGATAAACCACCAAAAACCGAATCGGCTTCGCGGGCTACCACCTCAGGCGGGGCGGGTGCGAAGGATAATGCGGCATTAACATCGGCAGACGTTGATGCCACTCGTTTATCAGCCAGTAACTACAGCCTTGCGGCTTATGCTAGGGACTTGGGTATTCTACTCGAAAAGCTGGATATCGATAACGCTTGGCTGATTGGTCACTCTCTAGGTGGCAGTATTGCCTTGTGGGGCGCATCAGTGGCTTCAGAACGGGTCAAGGGGGTGATTTGTCTGAATGCGGGGGGTGGCATTTATTTAAAAGAAGAGTTTGAACGATTTCGGAATGTAGGGAAACAGTTAGTCAAACGCCGCCCTCAGTGGTTATGTTATCTGCCCTTGATTGATGTACTGTTTACACGGGCACAGGTGGCGCGTCCCCTGGCACGTCGTTGGGGACGACAACGGGTGATTGATTTTGTTGTGGCTCACCCAGAAGCAGCACTGAGGAGTCTCTTGGATTCGACAACCGAGGCTGAGGTTCACCGTTTGCCTCAGATGATTTCACAGCTTCAGCAGCCTGTGTATTTTTTGGCAGGTGCGAATGATAGAGTAATGGCTCCCAAATATGTACGCCATCTGGCTAGCTTCCATAAGCTTTTTCAAAATGGCGGTGCTAATGTGATTGAAATTCCTAATTGTGGTCATCTGGCAATGGTGGAACAACCCGATATTGTAGATACTCAAATTCGCAGGATTTTGGCGGAGTCTGTGAGTTGAGCTTAAGTACAGTTACAAAAACTGTAACAAGTCAGAGGTAAAGATCGAGGGAGGACATACTGGCAACAGGATTACAGGCACAAATCAGTACACGATCGCTTTCTTAGGGATTGGAGTTTCAGAACCAGGCTGGCGTCTGAATTCCTTTCCCTTTCCCTATTTTTCTACTCAAATGCAGCACCATGATCCCAGAGACTATCAGATTCTGTTTCTCTCACTCTTCCTGGTATTGGGTATCGGTACGAGAGATTGGACATTACAGCCTCAGTTTATCGGTGTTGCGATCGCGACTTGTTTGCTGACCCAGTATATCAGCCTCAAACTTTGGTCTATCTCTAAGTCAAAACTCCGTCAGGGCGGGTTCTGCACAAACGTTACTCCTAAACCCGCCCCTACAGATGCGCCATGGCACGTCTCTACACTCAAAACGTCCCTAATATCCCTCAAAAGTGCCATGATTACGGCATTGGGGTTAAGTTTACTCCTGCGAGTCGATCAGTACAGCACGATGATCTTGGCGGGGGTACTGGCGATTTTAAGTAAATTTCTGTTTCGATTCCGGGACAAACATTTTTTAAATCCGGCTAATTTTGGCATAATTTCAGTTTTAATCCTTACAAATGATGCCTGGGTTTCTCCAGGGCAGTGGGGAGAGGGGGGTTGGTATGTCCTATTATTTGCCGGAACTGGGGGCATGATTTTAAAACGGGTAGGGCGTTGGGATACAACGGCGGCTTTTTTCGGTGCTTATGCGTTACTCGAAGCTATTCGCAATCTTTGGTTGGGCTGGACGTGGGATGTCTGGGCGCATCGGTTGATGAGTGGCTCGTTCTTATTGTTTGCCCTGTTTATGTTAACTGATCCTCGCTCGATTCCTAATGCTAGGGTGAGTCGTTTACTTTGGGCTGTCAGTATTGCGATTTTAACCTTTATTCTGCGAAATCATTTCTTTATGTCTACAGCGGTTTTCTGGGCGTTATTTGCCCTTTCTCCCCTAACACTGCTTTTAGATTGGATTTGGTCATCACCAAGATTTGTTTGGAGGTTTTCCGATGACGGTTAATTGATAACTAAAAAAACAAGTAAATTAATGAAAATAAAATTGAGCCTATTAAGTTGTTTGAATCTACCCTAATCCGTTACGAATGACCAATGACCAATGACGAAAAAGTGAGCCGATGATGAGAAAGCTATTACAGGTATTAATCGCGTTAGTTTTGGCGGTTTTTGCCATCATGATATTTGCCCCAAAAGCCTTAGCATTTTGTGGATTTTATGTGGCAAAAGCAGATACAAAGCTTTACAACCAAGCCTCTCAAGTGATTATCGCACGGGATGGCGATCGCACGATTTTGACGATGGCGAATGACTATCAAGGCGATGTTAAGGATTTTGCCTTGGTTGTGCCTGTTCCTGTGGTTCTAGAACAAGAACAGGTACAGGTAGGAAATCCGAAAATTATCGAACGACTGGATGGGTTTAGTGCGCCGCGATTGGTAGAATATTTTGATCCGAATCCTTGTATTCCTCCTGCACCAAGGGAACTTCGCTCTTTATCAGGAGGAGTAACATCATCAGCAGATAATAGTGCAGGAAATCGGGGAGATAGTGCTTTAGGTGTTACGATAGAATCCCGTTTTTCGGTTGGCGAATACGATATTTTAATTCTCAGTGCTAAAGAATCGGATGGGTTGGAAACCTGGCTAAGGCGTAATAATTATCGCATTCCCCGTGGTGCTAGTCGGCTACTGCAACCTTATATTCGCCAAAATATGAAGTTTTTCGTGGCGAAAGTTAATCTGAAAGAATTTGAATCAGGGGGTTCTCAATTACTCCGCCCTCTGCAAATAGCCTATGAGTCACCACGTTTTATGTTGCCGATTCGTTTAGGGATGATTAATGCCACAACTGAGCAAGATTTAATTGTTTATATTTTATCCCGCAACGGTCAAGCAGAGGTGACTAATTATCGCACGGTTCAAATCCCGTCTAATGTCGGACTTCCTCTATTTGTTAAGGATGAGTTTGATCAATTCTATAAAGCCATGTTTCAGACGGCGTATGAGCAAGAACAGAAAAAAGTGGCATTTTTAGAATATGCCTGGAATATGGGATGGTGCGATCCCTGTGCAGCTGACCCATTAAGCCGGGATGAATTAGAGCAAGCGGGTGTGTTTTGGTTGGATACTAATGCAGCAAATAATGTGTTTATTAGCCGTTTACATGTCCGCTACACTCGTGATACATTTCCCGAAGATTTAATGTTTCAAGAAACAGGGAGTCGGCAAAATTTTCAAGGTCGATATGTCTTGCGACATCCTTACACGGGGGAAATGAATTGTCCCGCCGCTGATGAGTATAAACGGACGTTGAATCAGCGATTTGAACAAGAGGCGCAGACGTTAGCCAAGCTGACGGGATGGCAAATTGGCGATATTCGCCGGAAAATGGATATTCCTGGGATGAAACCGAGTCGCTGGTGGCGCAGGATTTGGAATTAACGAGGGCGTGATGGTTATCTATAGGATGCATGTCAACGCCAGTAGGTTGGGTTGAGGGACAAAACCCAACTTATCGGGGTAACTGGGGTATGGCGTGTAAACCTGACATGCTTCCTATCTATAGGGTTCTAATCTAGGATAATATAGATAATCAGTGTCTAAATAGTGCATTGTATTTTAAATCGAATGGTATTGACTTAAGGTTGGTGGGCAATGCCCACCCTACGGTATATCAAAAATGACAATAAAAGACTATAAGTTACCTCTCATTATTATCGGTGTTGGTATTTTATTTTCCTTGTACCTACAATGGCTAATACCTGAAGGGGTTTTCTTTAGTGGCGATGCGGGATTGAAGGCGTTATTGGCGAAACAGTTGAGTCAAGGTCAATTTCGGTTTGATTTGGTGTCTCCATCATTACCTTGGGTACGTCAACTTTGGCAAAATGGGTTGTATCCCTTTGAAGAACCGTTTGTTTATTATATTAATGATCGCTATTTCATTACCTTTCCCTATACCTTCCCCCTGGTAACGGCTCCCTTCCAGGCTTTGTTTGGCTATCGAGGATTATACATTATTCCTCTGGTGTCAACCTGGGTAATCTGGTTAACCTGTTACTGGGTATGTAAACGGTTAGAAATATCCCAGACGATTGCATCAGTGGCTTTAATTGTTTTAATATTTGCCTCACCGTTAACCCTCTACAGTGCGATGTATTGGGAGCATACTCTCGCCTTGGCATTGGCATGGTTAGGGTTGGCTTTATTCTTCTTTCCTCGACCAAATCAACCGCTATCGATTAGGCGGGTTATCGTTAGCGGCATTCTCATAGGCGGTTCAGTTTGGTTTAGACCTGAATTTTTAGCCTTAGTGAGTTTAATTATCGTTTTTGTCTATGCTGTGTCGTTGTGGAATTGGGCGAGGCAACAGTTTAGGATTGAGTGGTTTAATCTGAGTCCGCTATCCTATGTGACGGAACACCAAGAAATTTTTGCGATTAGTCTAATTGCCACGGTTTGTTTGTTCTTTCTCTCGAATAAACTCATTTATAACCATCCTTTGGGCATCCATGGGATTCAAGTGGTGGAGGAAACGGGTTTATCTGAACGGCTGTTAGGAGGATGGAGGAATTTTCAGGGATTAAGTGTGGCTCTGTTTGAGTTTTTACCGATTACTTTTTTTTCCCTTGCTTACCTGTTGGTTGGGTTGGGTAGAAATTCCCACAGGCGGTTAACGATGCCAACAATGGTTCTGTTGGGATTAAGTTTTGGGATAACGGCTTTGGTTGGACTTGCGGTAATTCAGGGGAGGATGTACAAAGTTTTATGGCTTTTGGTTTTAGCGGGATTATTATTTCTGGCGTGGCTGAAAACCTATGATGTACCGTTGAATTGGGAAATGCTCCTGATTTATGGGGGTGGATTACTCTTTATTATCCTCGTCTCCTTAATGGTGCCGGAGGGAACAGCAGGTTTAATTGCTGGCGGTAAACAATGGGGAGCCAGGTTTTTATTGCTTCTCGTGCCGATTATTTGTTTGTTGGCGACGAAGCAGTTAGAGTTTATCCTGAATGTCTCGTCAGGGGGGTTAAAGTATATCGGTATCGTTGGCTTTGCTGCCCTTTTGCTGGTGAGTATTCATAAAAATAGTTATGCGGGGGTCAAGTTTTTACAGAAAAATCACGATGGTATATTACCCGCGATTCAAGTCTTACAGAAACAGCCGAATTCTGTGATTGCTGTTTCTCATCAATTTGTCGCCCAGGCGATAGAACCGGGGTTGGCGGGGGACAAGATATTTTTTAAAGCCCAAACAAGTCAGGATTTGGTGCAATTAGGGAAAAGGTTGGTGGCGGAAGGGGAGCAAGAGTTTACGTATGTTTGCTATCCGTTTCGTCAGTGTCAGCCGCCGGAAGATGCGTCAGTCGTGAGGAGGTTTAGTCAGGATAATCAGCGATTTAGGATTGAGTTATCTGAGTTAGGAGAGTTTGGTAAGTATCCTATGTATAATGCATTGATTCTGGAGGAATCGGAGTAATTGCTTTTTTATGGGGGCGAATTGTGTAGGGGCGGGTTTTACAACTATCTTTTCGGTTGCATCCAGATGTGATTAAACCCGCCCCGATTTTCCCAGGCGCAAGAGACTTCCGGTGAAAGCTAGAAGCCCCTCACCCCCAGCCCCTCTCCCACTCTGGGGAGAGGGGAGCAAGAAGTAAGTTTTCACGGTAGGGGACGTGACACAGCTAAAATGGTGTTTGAGCCGGATTTTGCGACAAGGGGTAGGTGTTTTTTTGAGTGAACCTAAATTTTTGGCTGTAATGCAGTGGGGGTAAGGCTTTGGAGGTTTTTATCTATTCAAGAGGTTGTCGCACCTTACCCCGTAAGGGTTTCAGCGATTTTAGGACTTTGGGTTGGCTAGTCGAAGGGTTAAAATTAGGAGGTTGTCGCATTGGGGGATGCAACTTCTTTCTGGGAGAGGCTTTCAGGATGCGGCAGTGACAATTCCCCTTCGGGGGGATTGAGGATTGAAACGTAGGTTATCACCCAGTCTGGCATAAAGCTTCGAGTGACAATTCCCCTTCGGGGGGATTGAGGATTGAAACTGTACAGACCGATGGTAGGATCTACGTTCCCAGTGTGACAATTCCCCTTCGGGGGGATTGAGGATTGAAACAAGTATATAACAATTCCAGGCAAGGTTAAGGAGTAGTGACAATTCCCCTTCGGGGGGATTGAGGATTGAAACTCTGACTCATACAAATCAAAGTTGACTGAACCAGGTGACAATTCCCCTTCGGGGGGATTGAGGATTGAAACCTGAAGGGCTTGCTAATTTTTCTAACTTGGGGGTGACAATTCCCCTTCGGGGGGATTAAGGATTGAAACGGAACAAACGAAACCCGAATCAATCCAACTTTTGCAAAGCCACATTTTCTGGTATATCACCCACAATCCGCACATCATAATCACTATATACTCGTGGTGGTTTTTCCGGTGTGCGGTTTTCCATCCTCAATAACTCAAACAGTTTATGAGTCGGATAATTTCCCAACGCCGACTCGTGACTAAACACCCATACCCCACGAGTTGCCATCATTCCCCTGGCGGAGGAACGATCAAACTCAAAACACTTGACTAACGCTTGCCAAAATAACGCTAAATCCGCCTCCGTTACTCCAGTTTGTTTGGCAAATTGGGGACAATAAAACCCATGCGCTTTATACAACCCGTAGGGAATAATATTTTTCCGCCCCATGGTTTTATTCTCTTTCCCCTGCTCATTGGTATCCGTTGCGGCACACCGCGTAATTGATAAATTCATCGGTAGCACCGGATCAAGAGATTCCCCAAAAGTTAATTGTACCGCACCGCGCACTTGTCCGGCATTTTTCCCCGTGGATAAAACCGCGCCAAACATACGAATGTCATAGAAATTCTCACACATCCAATCCCGTGCTGCGGCAACATCTTTGGGATTGGTTAGCCTTTTTTTCTTAGAGTCTACAGTTAACCCTTTAGCCGAAACCGCCTCATCAATTGCCTGATTTAAAATAGCCCCTTCGCTGACAAAAATTCGCTGATCTGATGCCAGGGTGACAAAGTTGCGAATCTTGCGTTTTAGACAAGCATCGGTGACTAATCCATGTCCGGTTTGTAAGTCGGTTCGAGGTGTATTATCGGCATCGGGATCACCATTGGGATTGCCATTGGTGCAGTCAAATAGCCAGATAAAGTCATGTTTTTTGCTGGGGTCAAGGTGATTCATCATTTGTCCTTTGTCCTTCGTCATTAATTATGGGTTATTTGTGACATCATTCATCGGTTGTTTCCGGTTTAGTTTTCTTCGTATTCAACTCACTCCAAAAGCCTAAATCAAAATAAGCTTGAGCGCCAATACTAAAGGTAGTAGGAATAGCTGTGGTTTGAGCCAATTGTGCGATCGCGCCATTAATCTGGGCAAGCTGGGAGACAAACCACTGGGCTAATCCACCCTCTAACACAGCTAAATGATTTTTTGCCCCCGATGCGAGGCGATGACTCATGGGAATGGGAGAAAATCCGGCTGTGGCATAACATTTAACTGCATTGGTATTGGCTAAATCGCTAGTTTGAGCCACTCGTTGTAACTTGGCGTAGGTGGCTAAAAGTCGCCCATACTGAAACGCGATCGCTTCTTCTTCTGTCATCTCATTTTTCCCTTGTTCTTTCCTCACTTGTTTCACTCCTTCACTATACATATTTAAAAGCACCGCACGGGGATAACTCACGGTTTGCTCAATGCGATTTCGACTACAGACTCGTTGGATTAAATCCATAGGTAAGGCTTCAGCATAAACAGCATTTCGCATCAGGGCAGTTACAGTACGACTTTGGATTTCTTTCGCCTCCCGATACCCCGCCGCCGCTAACCGCCAAACGCCCAAATATCCGCGATGATCACGATTCCAGCCAATCACTTCTTGAGACTTTAACCATTGTTCATAGTGGTTAACAAACTCCGGTTCTTTGCCATGAATCCAATCGCGAACCACTAATCGACTGGTATAGCCGGATAACGCTAGAATATTAAACTCCCAATCGGGGTTAATCTGTTGCGGTTTGTGGAAGAGATTCAGATAATCTCGCACCGTTTCTACACTCGGCGTTTCAAATAAATGCCGCGTCATTCCCCCAGAATCTGCCCAGAAAACAAAGGTTGTACTACCGATATTAATATAATGGTTTTCGTCTCGTAACAGATAACTCAGGGCTTGAGAAAATTGTTCATCAGCTTCGGCGCTAATGGGTGAAACTAATGCCCCCGATAAGCCATAAGACCAACAGGATTTATCATAGGCACTAATTAAAGAAGCCCCCGCCGAATTTGTCCCCGGTACACCTTTAATCTGCAAGGAAAACTTGGTGGTTACGGGTAATTCCTCCCCCGTAACTAAACACTGCATCACCGGGCGATCGCTGGCGGTTAGTTCATCCACATGTCGCGCCCAAAATTGTTGCACGGCGGGTAAATCATGGATATAGCCAGGAACTTGATCAATGGTAAAGGTGACAGTTTGCTTAGGTTCAAGTTCTTCGAGTTGAGGATAAGAATTGAGGAAAGTTAAGATAGCCTGAATCGCTGGTTCTTGTGTGGCTTGATAACAGCGTTGTAAGAGGGCGCGATAGGCTTTGGCTTTTTCTCCATCACCGAAAATATAGTCAACGGTATCGGTAATTAATTTGGGCTGAATCGCATTGCGGCGAATATGGGGACAGGACAGTTTTTGACCCGGTTTTGGCTTTTTGGCTTTACCTTTGCGGTCATATTGGGGGGTATTAAGTTCGATAATCCGATTAAAACTGCCATCGGAGTTGAGAATGATTTGCCAGTAAATTGTCGATTCGGCGTAGGCTTTGGCGGGAAGGTTAAGGGTGTGGGAGAGTTTGACTAATTCAGCTATTATGGTCATGGTTTTATTATAAATTGTAGTTTGTCAATGTCAGTTTATAAGCTGTCATGTATTTAAATTGGGTATTAGTAGCGAGCAAGATGCTCAATCTAGCGAGCAAGATGCTCAATCTAGCGAGCAAGATGCTCTAATCTAGCGAGCAAGATGTTCAATCTAGCGAGCAAGATGCTCGCACTACTACGGCAAGGCTTTCGCCATTATTGACATTAAGGTTTAAATGCCGAACAGCTTATTCCCCTAAATCCCCTGTGCCAAAAAAGTGAAACATTTTTTGTCCTGCGGTTGGGGGACTTTCTGATCGAGTCCGCGCAGGCGGACTTGGTTTGTGTAGCTGCGACTTCTAGTCGCCAGAGTAAATTACCCGACAATCCATCACACCTTTTTGAATCGAGGCGCGAAAAAATATCGGTTTTGCTCCTTCTGATGTAAACTCAATATGATGCAGCATTAATCCTAAATCGGTAGTTAAATCAATGGGCATTTCATTCTCCGTTGGCTGACTAAAATACGCCACGAATTCTCGACAGCCTAAATAGGGTTGCTGAAAACATTGCCCCTTGGCTAATCGGCGTTTAAATATTTCCAGATATTTAGTTAAGGGATCTGTTGCATGAGACTGACGCTGCATCTGAATCGTGACTAAATAGGCGACATCGTTTAAAATAAGGGCATGTCGCTGAGTGCGATCGCTCTCAATTTCTAGGATTCCTCCACTTTGGGCGGTACGATGAGATTGGCGCGATTTTAGGGTATTCCGTAGAATCGAAGCTTTCTGAATGGATTTGAGGAGACTAATCTGAATCACCTGATACTGAATTTCGGGTTTCCAGAAAATAGACTCAGCAATTCCTTTGGCGGCGGAGGGGGTAATTACATCATAAGTGACTTGTTCAGTTTTAAATTCGGGGCGGGTAAATAAAGCGCGATCGCCCCAAATTTTGAAGGTAATTTCGTTGGCTTGGCTACTCATCTCCGGTTCGGTTGAGGATTCGGTATGATTACCTTTATAACATTTATAAATGAAAACCCCCTCACCCCCAGCCCCTCTCCCACCAGGGGAGAGGGGAGTAAGAATGAATTAGAAATACCCAACCATGACTTCAGAATCTCCACAAACTCATTCTATAATTCCTGAACCATCGCCTCAGTCTATTACCAAGATTTCTCGCCCTCCTCGCCAAGATGGAACGGTTCAAACAGTTAAGGAACACTTAGAAGAAACAGGCGCGATCGCGGCTGCTGTTCACCCCCTAGCTGAAATCGCTGGAAAATGGCATGATTTAGGTAAATTTGACCCCACTTGGCAGCAGTATTTACAAGCAAGTATGGCGGGGAATAAATGTAAATCTCCTGGACATGCTATACATGGCGCATCGTTAGCCTGGAAAAAAGGACTTCATGGCGTAGCCTTTGCCATTTTAGGACATCATTCTGGATTACATAATCTCGGTGGCGCAGATGGTATCCAGCAGAAGCTGAAAGGTGATCAGCATTGGCAATCTATCCAGGCGATCGCACAAAAAGAATTAGGCGATAATTTCTTTACTTGTCCTTCCCATAATCCAGAACATCGCCTCACCGAAGACTTATTAATTCGGATTATTTTCTCGGCGTTAGTTGATGCGGATCGAGAAAGTGCTGCCCGATTTCTGGGTGACTGGGATACCGTTACACTTCCCACTATAGAGCAATTAATCCCCCAATTTGAAACCCACTATCACCATCTAATTCAAAATGCAGCAGATACCCCTATCAACGCCATCCGCCGAGATATTTATCGCCATTGTCAAGCCGCCGCCACCCTAAAACCGGGATTCTTTCGCCTCACCACTCCCACAGGTGGAGGTAAAACCCTAAGTGTTATGGCATTTGCCCTCCATCATGCCCAAAACTACCAGCAAAAACG
>JGI12140J13697_1014853_pt1 | contig 15392 bp, 14 predicted proteins | sample ElkSlonscriptome_5_FD_13697 | JGI IMG/M metagenome (IMG submission 13697) | reverse complement strand
CAGCAAAGCGGGGTTGGTTGCATTGTCGAAGACTCTGGCAGGAGAGGAGCGAGCCAATGGCATTCGAGTTGTGACCATCTCTCCAGGCGCGGTCAATACTCCAATTTGGGATACAGACACTGTTAATGCAGATTTTGATCGCTCCAAGATGCTGACTCCTGACGTGATTGCTGACACAATTCTCCATGCGGTGCAGATGCCTGTCTATGCTGTCGTGGAAGAGATGACTGTGACCCCTAGCGCCGGAGCATTGTAGTCAGAAGGGCTACGGTGAGAACCATGAGAATCAAGAACGAAACAAAGCGATGCTGACTCTGACGTATTGAAACGTATTGCTTTAGCCTCTCTAGGTTCTTCAATCCAAGTTTCCAAGTTAAATTTCCAGATTGTTTTTCCAATATCAAGTTTTCGGAGATAGTGAACACGCACCATGACAATTTCTAGCAGCGGTATCAATAACGGCACTAGCGAATCGAACGCGGCAATGAATCGTGAAAGCGAATCTTTAGATACGCTGGATACGTCCAAAACGGTGTCGAGCCGCCCCGACCGCAACACGTCTCGCGGTCAAGAGTCGAGACACAATCCCCCCTCACCTGACTCGAAAGACAAGATGATGGATGCCGTACGTACGATTTTGATGGGGGTGGGTGAAGACCCAAATCGTGAGGGCTTGCTCAAAACTCCCAAGCGCGTTGCTGAAGCGATGCATTTTCTAACCAGTGGCTACAACCAATCTCTCGAAGAATTGGTGAATGGGGCCATCTTCGATGAAGGTCACAACGAAATGGTGTTGGTTCGAGATATCACCGCATTTAGCCTTTGTGAGCATCATATGTTGCCGTTTATGGGTAAGGTCCATGTGGCTTACATCCCCAATCAAAAAGTAGTTGGATTAAGCAAACTAGCTCGCCTTGTGGAGATGTATTCTCGCCGTCTTCAAGTGCAAGAACGCCTGACTCGACAGATCGCGGAAGCAGTTCAGGAAATTCTGGAACCGCAAGGCGTTGCCGTCGTTATGGAAGCGACCCACATGTGCATGGTGATGCGAGGTGTTCAAAAGCCCGGTTCTTGGACAGTTACCAGTGCGATGTTGGGCGTGTTCCAAGATGAACAAAAGACTCGTGAAGAGTTTTTAAGCTTGATTCGCCATCAGCCAGCATTTTTTGCGTAGAAATTGGGTCAAAAAAGTTGTTGAGTATGACAGTTTCTGGAATGGCTGTCTTTTGAACTGTGTTTAGGGGTGGGAGTTCTTCAGTAGGAGAAACCCACCCTTTTCTGCATGTTGTATCTGCTATTTGCAAAACATTTTGCAAAAGCTCGAAGACGATATCTTAACGTTGAGCCGATCTCAACCATCGAGAGAACTCAGTGCTTTTATCCTAAGTTAGTTGGCTCCTAGTGGGGCTGTGGCGATCGCCCTCCATCAGCGAATAGGGGTATAAAAATGCTCAAATATGAACGATAGCCATCTACTGTCTTGGTGCTTTCACGGCATCGCTTAGTCGGAAAACGGGGTTCACTACACATGATGGAGCTTCCTAACGGAGTGGTTACGTTTTTGTTCACAGACATTGCAGGAAGCACACGTCTTTGGGAGCAATCTCCTGAAGTGATGCGGCAATCTCTCCAGCGACATGATGTTCTTGTTGAGGAGTGTATTCGTAATGCAGGAGGGTTGACCATCAAGCCCAGAGGCGAGGGAGACAGCTTCTTTGCCGTGTTTAATCGAGCAACAGAAGCGGTAACAGCAGCAAGGTATCTCCAGCTCGGCATCATTCAAGAAAATTGGCATCCAGAGACCCCTCTCAGCGTGCGAGTCGCTCTCCATACAGGCGAAGCCGATTTGCGCGATGGCGACTATTACGGCACAACTGTTAACCGCTGTGCTCGCCTGCGCTCGATTGGTCATGGAGGACAGGTTTTGCTGTCCCACGCGACTTACGAACTTGTTCAAGACAGTCTGCCAGATGAAATTACTCTGCAGAATCTAGGACGACATCGCCTGCGAGACCTACAGCGCCCAGAGGAGGTGTTTCAGCTTCTCCATCCCGAGCTGCCATCAGATTTTCCGCCACTCCGCTCTCTCAATGTAATTCCGAATAATTTGCCGCAGCAGTTGACGAGTTTCGTGGGACGAGAACAGGAAACACGGGAAGTAACTCAACTGTTGCAGACAACGAGATTGCTGACGCTGACGGGAGCCGGAGGCTGTGGAAAAACGCGGTTAGCGCTCCAAGCGGCAGCAGCAGTCTTGGAAGACTATGCTGATGGGGTGTGGTTCATTGATTTGGCTCCCGTCAATGATCCGAATCTCATTCCTCAGACGGTCGCTGAAGCACTAAACGTCAAGGAAGAGCCTGGAAATTCTCTCAACCAAACACTGCTTGACTTCCTGTGTGACAAGTCGATTTTGCTGGTGTTCGACAACTTGGAGCACCTGATGCAATCGCGAGACTTGCTGGCGCACCTTTTACAACGGTCAAATCCACAGCTCCGTGTGTTGGTCACGAGTCGTGAGATTTTGAGGACTCCGGGAGAAACCATTTTGCGGGTTCCGTCGTTATCAATTCCGTCAACGAGTCATCTTCCAACACTCGACAGCTTGACCCAGTATGAAGCTGTCAGGCTGTTTGTAGAACGGGCGGTTGTTGCGCGCCCCTCTTTCTTGGTGACGAGCGAAAATGCTCCAGCAGTCGCTCAAATTTGCCATCGTCTCGATGGAATTCCCCTTGCGATTGAATTGGCGGCGGCTCGTGTCCGAGTGCTGACTGTCGAGCAAATCAATGAGCGACTCGATGAGCGGTTTCGGCTGCTAACGGGAGGCAGTCGTACTCTTTTGCCTCGTCAGCAGACCTTGAGAGCTTTGTTGGACTGGGGATACAACTTACTCACGGAAGCGGAGAAAACACTATGTTATCGCCTCTCTGTTTTTGGTGGAGGCTGGACTTTAGACGCGGCAGAATCGGTTTGTGCAGGAGAGGGAATTGACGAATTTGAGGTGTTGGATCTGCTGTCGGCTTTAATCGATCGCTCAATGGTCGTGCTTGAGGAAAAAGAATTAGGATTGCGTTACCGATTTCTCGAAACCATTCGTCAGTATGGGCAAGAGCGGTTGCTGGAAGAAGGCGAGAAGCATCGTTTAGAACAGCGCTATGGTGATTTTTTCTCTCAGCTGGCAGAGGCATCCGCACCTAAGCTGCAAACGATCTCAGCGGGAGAGTGGTTGACTCGGTTGGATGCTGAAATCAACAATCTGCGAGCCGTGCTCAGATTCTATGAACGCAGTGAAAATGGAGCTGAGGCAGGTCTGAAGCTCGTGCTCAATCTAGCGATGTTTTGGACGCTGAGAGGTCACTGGGCTGAAGGACGCGAGTGGCTGGAGAAGTCGTTGGCGAAAGGATGGGTGCGATCGCCAACTGACCATGCTCAGGTGCTTGACTGTATTAGCGGCATTGCCTTGCGCCAGGGTGACTATGACACCACAAAGCAGCTCTATGAGAGGGATGCTAGTCCTCTAGAGGACTCATCCGGTGGAGCCCAAAGTGATCCGCTTGATATCGCTAGGCAGCTTTTCAACGTTGGCTTAGTTGATCTGTGTCAGGCCAACTATCCAGCCGCGCGTGCTCTTTTGCAGAAAAGTTTGGCCATTCGACAGCAGCACGACGATCGTTCTGCGATCGCCAGCTCTATGTACGTTTTGGGTATTGTGGCCGAATATCAGTTGTCGTTTGACAACGCCCAAGCTCTCTACGAAGCAAGCGCTCAGATCTGGCAAGAAACAGGCGATCGCTATAGCCTTGCCTACGCGGTTCAAAGCCTAGGGAACCTAGCCGAGAAGCGAGGAGACTACGACACGGCTGAATCGCGTTATCAAGAAAGTCTCGATATGCGGCGAGATTTGGGCGATCGCCAGGGCATTGCCTTCTCTCTCTGCTGTTTTGGCAGCCTTGCCGAACAGCGAGGAGACTATGCTAGAGCGCGATCGCTCTACAACGATAGTCTGACCATCCAACGGGAGTTGGGAGACAGAAATGGCATGCCCCAATCTCTTATTTATCTAGGGCGTGTTGCTGAAAAAGAGGAAAATTTTGTGACGGCCCAGTCTTTTTACAGACAGGCGTTAGCTGTTTGTTGGCAACAGAATCAGCGGTTACAGACAACGTTGTGTTTGGAGGGCATCGCTAGAGTGAAAATTGCTCAACAAGATTGTCAGTCATCCATCGGACTTTTGAGTCGAGCATCTGTAATTCGGAAAGAGATTGGGTGCCCGGTTGCGCCCTTTGAGCGAGAACTCTACGACAAAGCAATGCAAGCTGCTCAACAAGAAATAAGCGTCGATATGTTTGCTCAACTCTGGACTGCTGGACAAATGCTGCCTCTAGATACAGCGATTGGAGATTGCCTGAGCTTGGCGGAGGCCAGCTAAAGGAGTCCTGTACCATGCGATGCAGTGTGAAAGAGAGTGCGGTGACATGGTACATTGCAATCTAGTTTGTGCTGCACCGCAACAGAGACGAGAGGCAAATCTACAGGCAATCTACGGAGCAACTACAGACGACACGAGCAGGCATGAAAAAGGTATTCCTCCAATGAATAGTACCTATCTGTCGGTTCTAGATTGAAGATGGAGTTTTGCCTGAGACATTTGCCTGAGACATTTGCCTGAGACAATAGTCGTCTCCTTACCTTGACCTCTTATCGTATCCATGATGAAACGAACCGTTATTCAGACCGATCAGGCTCCGGCTCCCGTTGGCCCCTACAACCAAGCGATCGCCGCATCCGGTACGATGCTTTTTGTTGCAGGACAGGTATCGCTCGATCCGAAGACTGGAACCATCGTGGGAGAGGGCGACGTGGAGGCACAGACTCAGCAAGTGATGAAAAATTTAGAGGCCATTCTCAAAGCCGCTGGGGCAGATTTTGGGTGTGTGGTCAAAACAACAGTGTTCCTAGCCGATATGAATGATTTTGCTACGGTGAATGCGGTGTATTCTCAATATTTTGATGAGGCATCTGCTCCAGCTCGTGCTTGCGTTGAAGTCTCCCGTCTGCCAAAGGATGTGCAGGTTGAGATCGAATGTATTGCCATGATGACTTGAGACTGCAATGAGCTAAATTTCACTATGGAACCCCGTAGATCCTCCGTTGAACGCCTGCGATCGCTCTTTAGTGACGAACATTTTCTAAGCTTTCTCAAGCTTGTCGAGTCCGTCGCTGCAAAGTTGCTGTCGATCGCAATGGTTGTTGTCCTGTTCGTTGCCGTTGTTGACCTGTTCATCTTCCTGGCTCAAGAAATCTTTGAAACGCCTCGTGGATTTTTCACGGTGACCTTGTTTGAGGTGTTTGGGCTTTTCCTCAATATTCTGATTGCCTTAGAAGTTTTGGAAAATATTACGGCCTACCTCAAACGTCATGTTGTGCAGGTAGAGCTGGTGATTGTCACCTCACTGACGGCGATCGCCCGTAAGATCATCATTTTCGAATTTAGTAAAGCCGGAGGACTGGAGCTGATTGGGTTGGGTGTGGCAATTCTAGCGTTGTCGATTAGCTATTTGATTGTGCGGAAAATCACACCCCAGCCAGAAGAGGCCGAGTAACGGTTCTGGAAAGGAGCAGTAGCGTATGCTCCAATCTCGTAGATCAATACACCGTCCCGACTTCAGGATCATATTTTGTGCTCGGCCATCGTCGGTCTTTCCGCATCCCTGTCGCTGAAATGTGACGACAAATTCGTCGATATTTGAACAAAGATTCGTCGATATTTGAACAAAGAAACGAGTAAAGTTGAATTCGCTTGAGCATGGTTGGATAATGGGTCATCTCTTCAAGCACCGGATTGCCATACATGGGGCTTGCACCAAAGAGAGTTTGAGTGACGAATAATTTGAATGCTTAAGAACCGCAAACTGCTGAAAGGAAAGAGTCGGGATTTTCAACAGAGTGTCCTTCGATGGTTTAATATCCGTCCTGACGAAGCATCGCGAACATTCTTAATGTTCGCGTTTTACACTGTTTCCTATATCGGCATTCTCTGGTTAGAAATTAGTGCTGCGGCTTTGTTTATTGGCGAATATGGTGCCAATACGCTGCCCTGGATCTATATTGCTAGTGCAGGAATGGGAACGGGGTTTGGAGTGTTTTACTCTATGCTTCAGCGCTTCTTGCCCTTGCGCCATGTCATTGTCATTACTCCTATCTTTCTCGCGATTCCGCTGCTCTTTTTCGGGCTGGGGCTCAACCCAGTTTTTCTAGGAGCCTATAGCGTCTTCTTCATGCGTCTTTGGCTAGATGCGCTCTATACTCTTACTGAATTAAATACGTCTATTGCCTCCAATCAGCTTTTCAACATTCGGGAAATCAAGCGAAGCTATCCCTTTATCAGTAGCGGCATTTTAGTCGCTGATGTAGTGAGTGGGTTTTCTCTACCTTTGCTACGGCAGCTTATTGGCTTAGAGAACATTATTCTTCTTTCATCAGTCATGCTGCTGGTTGGCGCTGCCATTCTGATGGTCATCGTTACTTTCTACAGCCAAGCTTTTCCAAAGTTACCCTATCGACATACTCCGCAAGAACGACCCAACTTTGCGTCGCGTCGGCTTCAAGGACCTCTGAGGCGCTATGTGGCGCTGGTGATCACCTTTTTCGTGATGAGTCAGATTCTTCTGATTCAGCTTGATTTTCAGTACTTAAGTCAAGTGGAGCAAACTCTAGATATCAGTCAGGGGGGTGTCGCTGACTTCCTTGCGCTTTTTAGCGGATTTCTGGGCATTGTCGAGCTGTTGACGCAGTGGTTTGTTTCGAACCGAGTAGTTGAACGCATCGGAGTCTTCATGATTGCGATGCTGCCGCCGATTCTGCTGCTGGTGGTCGGTTTCTTATCCCTGTTTGGGATTATCTCTTTGTTTATTGGGGTGATCGTTCTCAAGTTTGTGGATGACTGGCTCCGCTATACCGTCATTGCTGGAACCTCCCCAGTGTTCTTTCAGCCTATTCCTGACCATGCGAAGGGTCGTATTCAAGAATGGGTGCGTGGGATTGCTGAACCCGTTTCAATGGGAGTTACAGGGGGCACTATTCTGCTTTCGATCTGGCTCTGTCGACGGTTGGTGTCGGGGCCAGAAGAGGTAGTTCAGTTTTGGCAAAACCGAATCTTTATTGCAGAAATCTTAATTGCTTCGGGAATTTGGCTGGCCGCTGTGGTGCTGTTGCGATCGCGCTATTTGAACTTGTTGGTATTGAGTGCCGAAAAGGGGCAGCTGACCCTTTCTGCCAATGACTTGGATGCGCGCACCTTTCGCAGAGCCGTTGTCGAAGCTTTAGAAAGCGAGGACAACCAAGGAGATAAACGTCAATATATTCAGCTCTTAGCCAACATTGATCCCGAGGGTGTCGAGGGTGTTTTGGCATCACTACTGCATCGATTAGATCCAGCACTACAGCGACAAAGCCTGGAAGTGATGCTTGAGCATCCAAACGCAAAGTCGCTGCCTTATGTGCGATCGCTGTTAGACAATGAGAATGCATCGCCCGACGTCTTTGCGATGGCTCTGCGCTATGTGTGGCTTTCAGGCGAAGGTCAATCGATTGATGACCTTCGCCCTTATCTACGTCTCGATGTGGATGCAGCTATTCGCAGTACGGCAGCAGCGCTGATGCTGCAGAAGGGCAATTCTAAAGAAAAAGCGGAAGCGACAAACGTCCTCCGTCGCATGTTGACGAATCAATCTCAAGAACGAGAACGACTGATGGGGTGTCGCGCGCTTGAAAATGCTGTATATCTGCAAGCGCTGCGACTGTATATTCCTGCATTGCTCAAAGACTCATCGTTGCGGGTGCGATGTGCCGTGTTGGAGGCGATCGCCAGCACTAGGCTGGAAGAATATTATCCCTCAGTTATCCGAGCCCTCTATTACCGATCGACTCGTGAGGCCGCCATCCAAGCCCTAACTCGACTAGGCCCTGAAGCGATGCCCATGTTGATCGATTTGGCGGAAGATCATCATCGACCTCAGGTGGTGCGAGCATCTGCATGGGCAGCTACAAGTTCGATGGGAACAGAGGAATCACTTGATGTTTTAGTCAATCACTTGATGTCGTCGTGGGGTGCCGATCGCCGTAGCCTCTTACGTATTTTGCTTAACGCTGAAGACGAAGATGGTATCGATGCTGTCGCTGAAGCTCTTGGACGGAGTGGGGTCGAAGAACTGATTGACCAAGAGCTGTCACTGATTGGTCATGCTTACGCTGCCTTGGTTGATATGACTCCAACTCATGAAGTCACGCAAGAGTTGGCCTTGCTGCGTCGTGCGCTCCGATATCAGCAGCAGGATGCGATTGATCGGCTCTTTCTGCTGATGCGATTCCTCTATCCTTCCTCAACCGTTCAGGCCGCATCATTTAACATCCAGGCTGAGTCCTCGGACAGCATAGCGCGAGGCATAGAAATTCTTGACAACACCATCGATTTGCCCAAGAAGCAGATTGTCCTCAATATTCTTGATCCCCAACTATCAGACTCTGCAAAACTCACGCTTTTGAGTGATGTTGTACGATATAGCCCGATGGCTCCCAGTCGCAGGCTTCGCAATTTGCTGGATTTGCGGCAGTTTCTTTCCGATTGGACAATCACCTGCTGTTTTCACCTGGCTCGGAGATCGCGCTGGAGCGTGACAATAGACCATGTTTTGGCAGGACTTCATCATGAGATCGCCTTTGTTCGAGAAGCGGCACTCATGTATCTCTACACAGCTTCCCCTGGAGTGCTGACTGAGTTGTTACCTATCCTCAAGCATGACCCTGATCCGGCCATCGCCTTACAGGTTGATGACATGCAAAAAGTGCTGCAAGCCAACGGAGAAGGTCGCACCGATTCGTCGCCCACGGATCAAAATGGGCGATCGCACTAAAACTCTTTCAAGGCTCTTTATCGTCGTAAGCTAGAGGCCGTAGGGGAAGGCGCGGACAGGTCGATGCCTGCGCGATCGAGAATGTCGGGAATCAGATCTTCGCGGCGCACCGCCATCATGTGGACACCCTGACACAATTCGCGAGCCATCTTAACCTGTTCGGCTGCGATCACGACCCCTTCCTGTAAAGGGTTTTCAGCCTTTTCGAGCCGATCAATAATGGTGTCAGGAATTTGAACACCCGGAACGCAGCGATTGATAAACCGAGCATTTTTCGCTGATTTCAGTAAAAAGATCCCGGCTAGAATTGGGCGATCGCAGCCCACTGCCACCTGATCCATGAACTTAGACAATCTTTCAAAATCAGAAATGAGCTGACTTTGAAAAAACTGTGCTCCTGCTTCTAGCTTGCGCTCAAATCGACGCTGTAGCCCTGACCAGCTGCGGCTCTGAGGGTCAACAGCCGCACCAACAAACAATTCTGTTGCCCCATCAGTGAGTTTTTTTTGATTTGAGTCTAAGCCATGATTCATTTGATTGATCAAACGCAGCAGCCGAACGGACTCCAGATCATATACGCTCTTGGCTTCAGGATGATCTCCTGCCTTCACAGGATCGCCCGTCAGTGCCAAAACGTTACGGATGCCCAGTGCATGGGCTCCCATCAGGTCGGCTTGAAGACCGATACGGTTGCGATCGCGACAGGCCACCTGATAAATCGGCTCGATCCCTTTTTGCTGCAAAATAGCGGATGCTGCCAAGGAAGACATTCTCAGGACTGCACGACTGCCATCAGTGATGTTGACTGCATGGACGCGATCGCGCAGCAGTTCCGCCATCTGAACCATGTGCGCCGGATTGCCCCCTTTGGGTGGCATCACTTCTGCTGTGACCAAAAAATCACCTCGTCGGGCAGCGTTGCGAAACCGCACGCTGGGCTGATCAAGGGAGTGAGCCATAGATGGGGAGGCAGAATCAACGACTGAGTGCATGGGCTGCGTCAACAGTAATTTTGAATGGAGTAGATCGAAGCACGGTTGAGGTATCGCTCAACCACAAGAACAGACTCAATTGGAGTGGCATAAAAGCTCGCAACTCTTCGCCCTTCAAACGTCTGACACTATGAGATTCGACATCACAAAGACTGATGTTGTTTCATTCCATCATGCCTTATTGAGGCGGCTGATTTGGCGCACTTAGGCAGAAGTACAGTTGAGGTCAATGTTTGAGTCGATGTTCGGAACTTGTTCTAATTCTACAGAGGACGAGAATACCCCATCGATTGCTTGACCCGACTAAGTGTTTGGTTGGCGATCGCCGCTGCTTTCTCATTTCCATCTCGCAAAACCGATTCCAGGATAGTTTTGTCTTGAGTAATCTCAGCGTAGCGTTCTTGAATTGGCTTCAGCGCTTCAACAATAGTGTCTGTCAGCAACGGCTTAAACTGCCCCCAACCCATATCTGCACAATCCTGAGCCACGGTTTCCTTAGTCTGGCTTGACAGCAACATGTAGAGCGTCAGCAGGTTGTTGCATTCTGGGCGATCGGGATTGTCAAACTCCAGCCCGCGCACGGGGTCAGTCTTACACTTCTTAATCTTCTTTTTAATCAAGTCCGGCGGGTCAAGCAAATTGATGCGACTGAGTTCTGATGGATCGGATTTCGACATCTTGCGAGTTCCGTCGCTGAGGCTCATCACTCGCGCTCCTTCCTTTCGAATCATAGGCTCCGGCATTTTGAGAACAGGAGTCTCAGACGTGCCAAATTGATGGTTGATCCGCACAGCGATGTCTCGTGTCAGTTCTAAATGCTGCTTTTGGTCTTCGCCCACGGGCACCTTGTCCGGATCGTAAAGCAAGATATCAGCCGCCTGTAGCGCTGGGTAGCACAGCAACCCTGCTCCGACGTTCTCGCCTTGACGCACCGCTTTTTCCTTGAACTGCACCATGTCTTGCAGCCAGTTGAGGGGAGTGACGCAAGTCAGCAGCCAGCCCAGTTCGCTGTGAGCAGGAATGTGGGATTGCACAAAAATCGTGGAGTCTTGTTCTGCCGTGAGGCCGCAGGCGAGATAGATGGCCGCTGTCTTGTAGGTATTTTCTGCCAATACGGCAGGATCGTGGGACACAGTAATCGCATGCAGATCAGCCATGAATAGAAAACTTTCGTAATCCTTCTGCATCTCAACCCAATTGCGAAGAGCCCCTAGATAGTTTCCTAAGTGAAGCTCACCCGTGGGTTGAATGCCAGATAGAATGCGCTGCTTTGCCATAACTGCCAGCCTGTTGCTCCTCGATTCGTAACGGATAACTCGTGGGCTTTGCTTGGACAACCCAGAGTGTGTGCTTTAATAGAATTAAAGTTGGTTTAAGAATTGTAACAAGATTCTGTGTTGAACGATTGCTGAAATATGGAATCGCTGAAATCAAAAGCGGGTTGTAGCTCTACGATAGTCCAAGACGGATGGTTCAAAAACCTGAGCTCAACGTACCAACTTCCTGTCGTTACTAGCGTTCCAAAACTCCCATGAATTATTCTTCTAATCCATCTGCACAGCATGAACGCCTAGGTCAGTTGCAGCAGTGCTTATCCCTGGCTCAGGATGTTTCGACCCATGCGAAGGCGAAAGAGTCCTATAGCGATCTGCGCGATCGCCTTGCGGACGATGCTCCAGAAGTGACTGAACTGATGGACATGCTGTGGACAGAGATGCTGTCGAGTCGTCGGTCAGCCCTGTTCTGGGAAGAGCTGTGCAACGTGGAGAAAAAGCTCACGGATCGCATGGCTGAGAACAACATACAGCTCCGACAAAACTACATTCGTCTTGTGCAAGAGCAGTAATTTTCCAGCCGAAAATCCTCGTCAGGGTTCTTCGATGCCAAAAGCTTCAGTGGTTATCGAGCCGTTCTTTGCCGATGGCTGCCTAAACAGTGAAAAGCGAAAGCTGAGATGGAGAGGGAAAGCTGAGTTCGGACACCGCATGCTTTATCGGAATCGATCTCGGCTGGTCGTCGGGTGCTACGGGACTGTCGTGCCTAGGGTGGGATGGAAAGTTTCTGCATATCCGAGCACTAACCTGTGAGATGGCGATCGCTGATATCTTTGACTGGATTCAAGTTCAGCTTGATGAAGAGGGAAAGCAAACTGCTGCGAGGCCAACTGTTATTGCGGTCGATGCTCCAACCATCATTCCAAATGAAAAAGGGATGAGGCTTCCCGATCGATTGGCTCACCGCTACTTTCATCGTTATCATGCTGGATGCTATCCCGCAAATTTAGGTCGCCCCTTTGCAGCTCGAACCTTGAAGTTTGGGCAACGTCTTGAATCTATGGGGTTTGTGCATCAGCCAGATTTAGATTCTCCACAATCTTCAGGACGCTATCAGCTCGAAGTCTTTCCTCATGCAGCCATCATCCATCTGTTTCAGCTCGATCGAATTCTCAAGTACAAGAAGGGACGACTTGCTGAGCGTCGAGCTGAACTTTTGCGGTTGCGGAATTTGATGCGATCGCATCTACCTTACTTAGCTCCACCGCTTTGCCTCCCGACTCCTTCAGATTCTCAATCTGGAGCTATTGGTTCAAGCGGGCTTGATTTGCCTAATATCCCCTTTGGAGGCCGAGCCCTCAAGGCAGTAGAAGATCAGCTCGACAGCTTAATTTGCGCCTATGTGGCAGCTCATTGGTGGTATTGGAGTAAGGAGAAAAATTGGGTCTTGGGCGATCGCACTGCGGGATATATCGTTGTCCCGACTCCTTTCGGGCGTTTAGGAATGGATCAGGCTACGCAACAGATGAGTCGAAAAAGAACCGAATAATACGGCGTGAATAGAGTGCAAAGCAATTGCGTAATGCGAAAATAGGCTGGTTCATCAAAGGGATACGTGCTTCACCCAAGCTATCTTCCTCATCTATAGCTGCAGATTGATGCTCTGAGTTGATGACTCAGCATATAGCAATGCGCAGATAGGTTAGGACAGATATTGGTGGAGAAGCCGCGCGGTGCGCGGCTTCTCCACCAACTACTGGTTTTATATCAGCGCGTAGCATTATGGTTTTAATGTTCATGAAATATTAAGAAAATGAGAAACCTAGGCATCTCACTTTTGAGAGGAAAGAACAGCAAAACTAATGGATGAAACCAAAATTTTGTGTGCAGTTTTGCAGTCAAGCCTCCTCTGACCGGGTATCCTAGAGGTGAAAGTCTCCTGGCGGTATATATACTTATCCTTTCAGAGGTATTTCCAACTCCTCTCATAAATGTTACATTGGTTTACATTGATGACGGGAATACGGAGTTGGCTAGGTGGTGAGACACTCATTACGGAAATGTGAAGCTGCGTAGACCTCTAGAAGCTCACTGTTATAACAGTCAATTGTGGTTCCTTGCAAGCGTCGATTGAGATGCGCTCGGTTGGTTCTGTGTTTATTGGGTTTGGAGATATAGTAATTATTTGCTGTCTTCATTATCAAATTGGGGCTTATTGCTGCTAAAACTGCGTTTTTTATTAAAAGGGGTGCAGCTCATGAAATCAAGAATGACTGGCCTCCCGAATTCAGATTTTCAAGAAGAATCTAAAGCCCTTCAACTTAGGCGAGTCCATGAGGGGCGACTTGCTTACGAACAGTAAAAAGCCTTGTCTCGCGATTTCCGGTTCATTGCCTCATAGCGCACCCGTAACGACTGCCATCTGAACAGATTGTCACTATTGTCTTTCTACAGCACTGTAACGAACATGAAGACTGCACAAGTTTCCTCTTCAACGGATCTCGTTCGCTCCTATCTAAGGGAAATTGGGCGAGTACCTCTGTTAACCCACGAGCAGGAAGTAATCTATGGCAAGCAGGTACAGCGGTTCAACGCGCTCCAAGCTATCTGGGACGAGCTGTTTGAAGAAATGGGGCGGGAACCTACCCAAGAGGAATGGGCGCAGCAAGCTCAGATCGAGGTTTCAGAACTGACCCAGACAGTTGCAGACGGGCAGGCAGCCAAACACAAGATGGTTGAAGCGAATCTGCGTCTTGTCGTTTCTGTAGCGAAGAAATACATCAAGCGTAATGTAGACCTTCTGGACTTGATTCAGGAAGGAACTATCGGAATGCAGAGGGGTGTAGAGAAGTTTGACCCTTCGAAGGGATATCGATTTTCAACCTATGCCTATTGGTGGATTCGGCAGGCGATCACGAGAGCGATCGCCGAGAAAGGCCGTACGATTCGACTTCCAATTCACATTACCGAAAAGCTCAACAAGATTAAAAAGGTTCAGCGACAGCTTGCACAAAAGTATGGCCGTGCAGCGTCGATTGCTGAGATTGCAGAAGAACTTGACCTTCAGCCCAAGCAAGTTCGTGAGTATTTGGAGCGATCGCGCATGCCATTGTCTCTAGACCTGCGTGTTGGAGACAACCAAGACACAGAGCTAGGCGAACTGCTGGAAGATACTGGCCCTTCTCCAGAAGACTTTGCAGCTCAATCCTCCCTCAAATCTGAGCTAGGAAAGCTCTTGTCCGATTTGACGCCCCAGCAGCGAGAGGTGCTCTCGCTTCGGTTTGGCCTTGAAGACGGTCAGACTATGACGTTGGCTAAAATTGGTAGTCGTCTCAACATCAGCCGTGAGCGAGTTCGTCAGATTGAGCGCGAGGCTCTGACGAAGCTCAGAAAGCGTCGTGCTGACATGCGGGCGTACTTAGCCAGTTGATCCCAACTCAAGGCCAAGCGACATAGGCTATACGGAGACCTATCGTGCTAATAGGTCTTCGTATTTTAAGATTTAGCCGCCTGAACGATTTAAGACACCTTGCGATATCAAGATGTCTTAAATCTCACCAGAAAAGTCACTCTGACAGGTTTCTAGGATGCGTTGGTCATTGCTATCGATTGTGTCAATTTCATGAAACCCTTCTAAAGTCATCGTTGGAGTTGCACCACCTAATGGGTTGGCGATCGCTACTTCTTGTAAAGCAATAGAGAAGGGATGAACAGTCTGTTCATAGCTGTCTCTAACTTGTAGGGCTAGCTGGTTGCCCTGGAATGATCCTTGAAAACAGTCGAAGGACGAATGCGGCATGAAAAAGGCACCCGTTACTCGCTCAGCAATGACTTCGAAAACGAGATACGCAACACCTAGTTGATCGCGCTCAGGAACCTGCCCATACAAATAGACTCCATCAGCTAAGACTGGCGATCGCTGAGCAATCAATTGCGAAGCATTTGCCGCTAAGCTGGTTGAGATAGAGGCAGGAGATATTGCTGAAATCGCAGACTCTGAGAGAGTAGAGCTGTATCCTGGCAAAGTCATTAGGCCACTGGTTGCAAGCCCAATAGAGAGGCAAAAGCCAACGATAGGTTGGCGAAGACGGCTAAGAAGATAACGCCCATAGCTTTGGGATTGTCTCCATTCGATTTGCACCGTTCTAGCCTCCTGCTCTTAATTAGTAAAAATGTGAAGTTTGTTTATCAAATACACATAAAATCAATGTCCT